>Ga0070741_10001191_pt1 | contig 81828 bp, 62 predicted proteins | sample Coa_R1_4_FD_66440 | JGI IMG/M metagenome (GOLD analysis project Ga0070741, IMG submission 66440) | Surface soil microbial communities from Centralia Pennsylvania, which are recovering from an underground coalmine fire - Coalmine... | ecosystem: Environmental > Terrestrial > Soil > Unclassified ...
GATATGCGAAAGAGAACCTGACCAGGAGACAGTCCAGCGAATTTTCTTCTATTTCTCGTAAACCTTCGCGTGCGGATCGGATTTTGCGACCCGTAAGGCAGCATCGGCCAGATCCAGATAGTGCTCAAGGCGGGAAGGCTCCTTGGCACGATCATCTAACGGAAGCAGGCGGGGTCCTTCATCCCGCGCTGCGGGAGACGTAGGGGGAAGCCGTTTGACATTTCTTCGAAGCTTTTTAGATTTTGAACGGGGCGGAGAAACCCGGGACTTCATTGTCGTTGCACCAGAGTTCCGTAATATTCGACGCACGTAGCAGCATGAATGTGCTTACAGCTGGTTTTGCTCGCTGGAAACACCGGCCAGCTCACGCTTGCGTTTTTCGATTTCGCGTAGTTCCCGGAAGATCTCCGCTTCCTGCCGAACGTACTCCTGCTCAGAAATCTCCTCGGACTCGAGCTGCAGTTGTAACTCGAGCAGGCGCTGCTTGAGAGGGCCGGTATCGGTGTACTGTTCCTCGGCGGTTTTCGCCAGAGTCCGAAGCACAAACTTGATACCCGTCACTGGCAGCATCAGCAGGTCATCAATCAACAGCACGTGAGATCACTCCCTCAGCTCAGTTTGCGGAAACCCGCTCCAGTTTCAGACGTATGTTCACGAAATTGTACGGAGGCCAGGGTCCTGTGTATTTGAATTTAAGCCGCTTGCCGTACTTCTTGGCAATTTTGTTGACTACATTGTCGAACTCGGCTTCACGATTTCGGTCGACGAGAAATGCGGCGTTCATAATCATCTTGTCGCCGATCGGCTGATTGTCGCGCGAAGCGACACAAACACCGCGTAGCGCTTCGTAGATCTCTCGCACGTATTGAGTGGCGCGTTCGCTCAGAGCTTTGTCGATCATGCGGCCCAGTTGCATGCGAGCGAAGTAGGTGGACTGTAACTGCTTGCGGATGATCTCGTGATGAAATCGCCGAATTTCTTCATCCTGCTGTTTCAGCTCTTCAATGATCTGATCGCGGTCCCAGTTCACCTTGAGACCGAATTCCAGCTTTCCTGCCATCTGATGGAGCACGTCTTTGAGCGACGCGTAAATGCTCTTAAGCACCTCACGGATATCGTTGTCGGTGCGGAACACCGTGCCAAAGCTCATGGGGATGATGGTGTAGTTCTTCATCACCGTCTCGATGACGTGCTCGTGAGCCAAGGCATTCTCGCGCGTGGGATCGAAGATCGCGACCGGAGTCTTGCTTACGACGGCGGCAATGTCGAGATAATTGACGGTGTAGACCAACTCACCAGCTCCGCCGATGCCGACTTTGCCGAAATTCATATGTTCTTTGGTCTGAACGATGCCGTAAACATACCGGCCACCTTCTCCGGGACCGGTGGACGGCATCTTAGGAGCATCGGTGATCCTCACGTGAAGGTCTTCCCGAGCGCTGGTGCCGTTGCTCGGGGTGCTTCGAGCCTTTTTGGGCGGCATATGTGCTTCTCCGAAGTGGCGCAAATCAAGTTAGGGCGAGATCGGGAACAAAAGCCGGAAAACCGTTCCCTTTCCCTCCGTGCTACGAACCTTAATTCTGCCGTTATGATTCTCGACGACTCCTTTCACAATCCACAGGCCGAGGCCCGTGCCTCTTTCGCCCTTGGTACTGACAAAGGGCTCGAACATGGAGGCACGTAAGTCGGGTGGAATGCCCGACCCGGTATCAGCAATGGTTATGCTGATACGAGAGTGCAAGCGACCGGGAGCGCGGAGTTCCTTCGTGCGAATGACGAGCTTACCGCCCGCAGGCATGCTGTCACGCGCATTCACTACCAAATTCGACAGCAATTGCCGGAACTGGTCTGCTGAACCTTTGATAGGCGGGAGCTCCCCAAGGCGTTTTTCGACAACTACTCCGGTTTTCATGAGCGGCCGCGAGAACAGGGTCAGTGTGTCTTCAATGACAGCGGTCAAATCGAACAAGCCCAGTTGAGAGGCGTTGCGGTACAAGCCGAGCATCTGGCGCACGATGCGGGTCACGCGCTCGGTCTCGCTTTTTAAGACATCATAGGCAGGCTCGGCGCCTTCGTTCACATTACCCGCGAGCAGGTAGATAGCATTCTTGATCGCTTCCAGCGGGTTGTTGATCTCGTGCGCGATGGTGCCCGCAAGCCGTCCGGTAGCGGCGAACTTCTCCATCTCGAGCATGCGCCGCTCCATCTCCAGTTGCTCGAGCTTCTTCCATGTGGAGAAATCGCGCAGCACGGTGACTGTATAGGCGACCTGGCCGCGGGCATCGTAAATCTTCCCCGAACGTGCAGCATATTCCACGTCTGCCTGTGCTGTAGGACTGAACAGGTGCAGGGCTTTGCTTTCTTTATCCACGAAGGAGAAGGTGAAGGAGGTGAGATAGGCGTCCAGCTTGGCCTGGTTTTTCACTACTTGAGGATGCTTGGGCCCATCGACAAATCCAAAGAGTTCTTTGGCGAGAGCGTCGAGCAAAACGATCTTTGCGGAATTGTCGGCGACGATGATTGGGTCGCCGACATTCTCGATCACCAGGTTCAGTCGGTCGCGGTCCTGGCGCACGATCTCTTCGGCAGCCCGCAGCTTTTCGAGGTTCGCGCGAACCTCCATGTCGGCACGCCGCAGATCGGTCACGTCACGCATCACCGTGACCATGCCAGTCCTCACCCCTTCGCCGTTGAACGTGGGAGCGCACACCGCCTCAAAGAGAACTTCTTCACCCTCCATGACATCCACCAGAGTCAAATCCCGTGAGGTGTCGCTGGCGCTGACCACCATGGAAGACAATGCCGCCGAGAAAAGCAGGTTATTGAATTCCACAGCCCGCTTGCCGCCTTCACTGACGCCTTCGGGAGCACGGAAAAAACGCTCGGCGGCGCGATTTTGCACGATCACGCGATGCTGGTTGTCGGTGAGGATCACCGGATCCGCCATGCTCTGCATGACAGCACGCAGGCGCGAAATCGTGACTTCCATGTCGCGCATGCGATTGTAGTAATGCTCCACCTTGAAAAGGCGGGCGAGATAGCCATTCGCGCGATCTACCAACTCGCGCAACTCACGCAGCAGCGCATCGGAAGACTTGCGAGGCAGCTGGGCAACTACCAGGCAAGCGTAGGAACGCATGCCGCACGCCGAACAGACTTGCTCTTCAATGGGAAACTTCCCCGACAAGCGGAAGTTCTGGGTGGCTAAACAGTCCTGCCGGCGCTCCCGGTCCGCTTCCCAGCAGCGAGTCCGGCTTCGGTAGATCATGGGATAGGCGTAGAACGACTCGCCCTTGTGGTTTACGGGCAGCGCGACCGGCTTCAGGTTCTGCAGAGCAGAAATAACGGGGTTTTCGCGGGCCCAAAGCGAGGTCTGAAACCGAGCCGACAGGCTCTTGTCGCAATTCAGTGAGGCGGTAGGCCTGACCTCGCCCGCATCGAAATCCACTTCCAACACCATCGCGCGGGGAAATCCCAGGTGGACAATTTCCTCGAGCAGGATGGGAAAGATTTCTTCCGAACGTTCCGCGGATAGTAAACGTACGGCAGCCGAACCCCTCGAGCTCCGCTGGGGGGCGACCAGTTCGGGCTTGGCCTGAAACCGTGGGCTCGCCATTCCGCTTACCTTTTCCCTAGACTATGGTCAGCCGCGTCGTGCGGCGCGCCGAGCGGGTACTCGGGTGACGCGCCGAGTGGTTTCCACCGCAACCTCCGGCTCTTCTGCCGCCCCCAACTGCGGCCTGGAAACCAGTCCTGTCAATCCCACGGCGTCCGCATACTTCAGGTAGGTATCAATCGAGGCCACCACCACGCGCGCTTCTACAGTAATCAAATCGATGCCAACCAGCGAAATACGTACCCAGGCGTCGATCACAATGCCCTTGTCCAGGACGCGATCGAGCACATCGATAAGACTCGATCCCCCTGATATGCGTTCGACAGCCATGAGAATGCCTCCTATTTGCGATTGATACTTCGCTCAGTTCAACGTCTGCGCCTGGTATTACCAGGTCTGGGCCTTGCACGGCGATTCGTGACCCGAGGCGGCTCCGGCAGACTTGGAGGAATCCCCGGAGCTGGCATGGTGAGATGCGGGTCGTACTTCCACCAATTGAGTCCGATCTGCTCGGCCTTATCGACAGAACAGATCAACAAGCGAATGCGGATAGTCAGAAGTTCCACATTGGCTAAAGAGATGCGAACGTCACCCGCGATGACCAAACCCTTATCCAGCACACGATCTAGGATGTCGACCAGGTTTGTGGTTCCGGAGACAGTGGGCACTCTATCCATGATGGAGGTCTTTCATCGGCGGAAAAAGCACGAACGCGCTTCTGAGCGCTCCACCGAAACGAAGATGCTACTGTCTCCACAGACACCTGTCAAACACCGCGATTTTAGGGCTGAAACGGGGGAGGAGGTCACGGAAATCTACCGAGTAGATTCCGTCTGTGCTGAAAGCGTTGCTTTTGCCGTCAAACAGAAAACCGTTATTCAATAAAACGTCCGATCGGACCCAAATCGAGGTTCAGGTCCGCGGGTGTGAGGCCGAAGTGGTCCGCCAGTTCGGCGATCTTCGCTTCCAGTTTCATCAGGGCCTCTCCCATGTCTTCCACCTGCTGCTCGTTGAGAGAGCCGCCCTCCATGCGGCGGATGGCCTGTCGCTCGAGGAGTTGACGAAGCAGTTCTATAAGGCTCAGCACCAGGCGCGCAAGTCCCTGGTCAATGTTTTCTGGCGTACACTCGATCCGTTCTGCCGTTCCAAATGTCGCCCGGGGAGTGGCTTGGCCTCGAGTGGAGGATGGATCGGCAGGGTCGTTATCCGACATTTCGCACCTCCTCCAGAAATTCGGTCGCGGGCCAAGGACCGCTTAAACGGGCATGAAAGCCCGTAGAGATGTGCACTTCACGCATGGCGGCGACAAAGCGGTCCAGTAAAGCGCGCTGTACCAGGGCGTAAACCCGCAGACCCGAAGGCAGGTCAGACTGCCGCCAATCCCGAACTAAAGAACATGTTGCTTCCCGGATCTGCCTGGCGACGCGCTCGAACATCTCGCGCTGCGCCTGCCGCGCTCGCAAATATTGCGTCCCTGAACCTTTGGTGTGCGGAGCGTCGGCGCTGGAGTTCGAAGTCAGCCGCAGCTCCATCTGAACGGCATCTCGCAGCCGCGAAAAATCTTTCCGGTATTCCGCGCCGCGTTCCTTCAGCAGATCTTGAACCTCGGCGACGTCCGTGAGCAAAGTGGGGAACCGGAACGGAATTATGGCGGCTTGACCGAAGATCTCCTGCAAAACACGGCTGAAGGTCACTGCCATGTCGCGAATAGGCTGATCTCCGATCAGATTTTCGCTATCATGTCGCGAAACAATGCAAGCGAGACCCGCCCCCTCGATGTTCTCCAACAGCTTGTCTCGTACCCCGGTTTTCGGGACCTGAACGGCAATTCCATCTTCGACAATGCAGTACAAAAGTACGGGCATGAGAGTCAGGTTGCCTATTCGGAGTTTAGGCGAGATGGACCGCCTTGCGCCGCGCGGTTGATATGCTTCAGCGCCGTCTCCACCGACGTCAGGATCACGTCGAGTCCTAGATAGATGAGGTCGACCCCGGCCAGCGAAATGATGAGATTCCCGCGAATCACCACTCCGGCATTAAGAACATGGTCGAGAAGATCAAGCAGGCTTGCGTCGTCATCCGGCTCGTTCCCGGCGATGATGATGCTTTGAGACATTTCCGGCATAGCAGCGTAGAAGCCGAGCGCTTGAGGTTAGATGTCGCGCGACACAAACGAGTATGGCGGCCATGGACCGGTACATTCGATCTGTCGTGTGTCTCCCCATTCGCGCGCAAAGCGGCTGATCAGCGACTCCAATTGCTTACGGTTATCCCGCTTCAGCAACACAGAGACATTGTAGAGGAGATCGCGCCGGCCGCTGGAAATCCGACCGCCTTCGGCCGTATCCTCTGCAACCTCGTCCAACGCCTGGGCCAGGCGCTCGATGTCAGCATCCTTTTTGTTCTGCGGAGTGCGCATTCGCAGCAGTGCCGATTTGGCCTGAAGATAGTCTTTGCCGCTACGTGCGGCTAAAGGAACTTCAACCTTGGTCGGCTTTCCGGCAAAAACTTTCACGCCATACTCATCTTTTCCTTGAATACGCTTAAGATCGGCGGTCAGAGTGGCTTTACGGCGTTCCACGTCGGCCGCCAGAGAATTTTCATTTAGAAAAACTGTTCCCAAACGGGTGGGCAGTATGTCAGTAATTTCGCCGATTGCCGCAACCACCCGCTGATGCCGCACGCTGGCGTCGGCAAGCCAGTCGAGGTTTTCTATGTTTCGCGCGAGGTTGTCGGCAAACTCGGGACGCGGTACTCGGCTGATCCAGGAGGTGAGGCTCCCGGTATTGAGCGTCTCGACCGGAGACGTGCCATCCACTCCCACACATGCAACGGGCCGCGCTGGGCGTGCGTTACTCACACCGTACAGATACAGGACGCTCGCTGATGGTTTTAACTTAGCCGCCATAGCTGTCGGGTGAACGATAGCAACGCTCTCTTGCCAGCGATCTCGGCCGGGAAATTGCGAATCACAAAGGCGTCGGTTCCAACCGAACGCCTTTTCCATCTCGCCAGCGTGGCCAATTGCCAGCGGCGGGATCGCTCGCAGCGATCGCAACCCTTCACGTCTTCGAGAAACAGTACGCGATTTATGAAAACGGTACCTACAGGTAAGCCAAGCTGGTGGAGTTGCGTGAGCAGGCGTTCCGTTTCCCGATCGGGCAGGCTCTCCGCAAGCATGACCGTGTAAATGCGAGCTCGTGCGACATCTTTCAGGGTATCTCGAAGCTCCCGAACCCGCTGCCCCAACTCAGCGACCTTGACTGCAACCTCTTGAACGAACGCCAGTGTACGGTGCTCTGCCAGAGTTTTCAATAATAACCGAGTCCAGGCGAGCACGCGCTCCGGCGTGCGCAGCAGTTCCAGAGCATGCCCCGTGGGAGCCATATCGATGACGACACGCTTCGACTGGTCCGTGAGCAGATCGACGATGCGAAACACTGCAAAGACTTCGTCTACGCCGGGAGGCACGACGTCGAGCAATTTGGCAAACAGCTCCCTTTCGAACCAGAGATCGACATGAATTTGCGAGCGCTCAGAGGTGAGCGACTGGTCCAGCATCGCCTTCATCTCCGCCGCCCAGTTTTTAAAGAGACGAAGCGAGTCCATCTCCCTCGCGCGCAGGTTCGTGTCGCCGAGAACCTCACGGGCCTCCTCGCCAATCGGCTGCAAAAAGATGTCGCCGAGAGATGGCGCGGGATCGACAGAGCAGATTTCGACTCTCGATCTGTTTTTCGCTCCGCGGGTATGAAACGCCAACGCTGCGCTTACAGTAGTCTTTCCTACGCCGCCCTTGCCAGTCACTAGTGAAAGGGGGTTCTCGAGTAGTGGCCACCCTGAGCGCACAAGCGTGACTTCCTTCGATTTCGGAGCAACAGCCTTAAGCTGTAAACGTTTTTTTGAGAAGACATGATCGCCAAACGCCTGCAGGTCGCGGATGCCGAGAACCGGAGTCCCTGAGTCATTCGCGCTATATATGCGAGCGTCTGGGAACTCCCTTTCCAGCCATTTCCGGGCGGCTGTCGCGGCGCGATGGCGTTGGGAGCATGCCGTGCACTTCGTCGCCGTAACGATTCGGTTCAGCACTACGTCCGTGATCACGAGCGGAGGTGAATAGGATTGCAGAATGTCCCGGCAGCGCAGTGACTCATTAAGAGCGAACTTCTCGGGAGTGCTAACCAGAATCAGCCGGGCTTCGCGGGCAAAGGCTTGCAGGACATCGTTGCCCATGGCCTGCCACTCGGAAAGCAATTCGGTGCCGACCCTGCTAGCTTTTCCGCCGAAGTGTGCGGCTAACACGCGATCCCGACTGGCCGCCACTTCCAGAAAATCAAGAAATCGTAAGAAGTGCTCCGGCATTTCAAACAGCCGCAGTGTGTGACCGAAGGGTGCCGTATCCACCACCACGCTGTCGTACTTGTCCGAGCGGAGCGCATCGTGAATAGCGAGGAGGGCGGACACCTCCGCCATTCCGGGCAGAGTCGTATTGAGAAGAGGCTCGATATCGTCGCGTGTAAATATCGAGGAGCCCGTTTCTATGATCGCGAGAATCTCTTCCTTATGTTTGTCAAGGAAGTCGCGGAACTCGCGTTCTGCATTGACTTGCCAGACATGTAGTCGGCGGCGACGGCCGAGAGGAACTGGGGTGGGATCGTCGCCAAATTTGCGTTGGAAGATATCGCCCAGCGAATGCGCGGGATCGCTGGATATCAGGATGACTGATTTTCGCGAGCTCGTCACAGCCTCGTGGACCGCGTAAGCCGAGGATACGGTGGTTTTGCCTACTCCCCCTTTGCCCACGAAAAACGCGAGTCGCGCCACGGCCCTTATTGTAGCGAAGGGGAGCCTCGCATCCGCGCTCGACCGTTAATCGCAGCAAAGCTTGCGGCTGTCTACTGCGACTGGGGCGCCAGTGTCAATTCAGCAATGCCGGCCTGCTTCAGGTTGCCGTTCAGGGCCGGTAAACCTTGCTGTAGCAACTGGTGCCAATCCGACATTGTTTTCGAGAACCGAGCGGTATCTTGCGCTAAAGCCTTATCTTGTTCCGCCGTCGGTGCGGCGTCTGCACTCTCAATCGCGGATCCAAGCTCCGTAAGTTCGTGCGCCAGATACCTCAAGCTTTCGCGATCTGAAGTGAGCGGAATAATTGCCGCCCCGTAATCTACTGGCGGCGGACCGAGAACTTTCCGCACGCGTGCGTGAAATGTACTCAGCGATTTCGAGAGCGACAGATTGTCCTTGTTCTTCAGTTCGAGCGCGGCCAGTTTTTCATCAATTTGGGAGGCCTCATTGGCGGCTTGTGCGGTTTCGACTAAAGCCGCCAGGCAGCGACTTGCCGCGCTGAATTCCCGTTGCAGATCCTCCGTGCTGGCGGTGACTCTTGGGTCAGATTTCAGCTCCAGGCTTCGTTCGTAGCTTTTGCCGTCGACGGTCAGGCGAACTGTGTAGTGCCCGGGAGGAGCCCATGGTCCGGTTTTGCCGAAACTCCGATAAGGCGAGGTAGGCTTCGGCAGAGGAGATCCGTAATGCATGTCCCATACAAAGCGATGCATTCCGGCGCTAGCCGGCAACGGCTTCTGCGGATGCATCCAGTTCATGGTTACGACCAGCGTCTTCTCCTCAACTGGCGTTACTTTATCGTCGCTGCTGTAACGACGGACCAGCTGCCCTTTGCTGTCGAGAATCTGCATCACGACCGGGGTGGTCGCGGCAGTTTTCAGGTAGTAATCGAGCACCGCGCCACTGGCAGGATTCTCCGCCTTCGGAACCTCTGCAGGATCGGGAGTGCCCTGGTCGGATCCCGGTCTGATTCGGAGCGCGGCTGAAGGCCGGAACAGAGAAGCAGGTTCACTGCCAATTCGGTTTTCTATCTGGCGAAGCGGGGTGATGTCGTCCAGGATCCACAACGCTCGCCCGTGGGTTGCGACGACGAGGTCATCTCCGTGAATCGCGATATCACGCACCGAGGAAACCGGCAGGTTCAACTGAAACCGCAGCCATTTACCTCCATCATCAAAGCTGACGTACATGCCCAGTTCGGTACCGGCGAAAAGCAAGCCTCGACGCCGAGGATCCTCTCGCACCACGTTGACATAGGAACCGTCCGGGATGCCGCTCGCGATGAGCTGCCAAGTCTTGCCGCCATCCTGAGTGCGATAGATGTACGGTTTCAAATCTTCCAGACGATGGCGGTCGACCGCGGCGTAGGCGACTTGCGGATCGAAATGGGAGGCCTCAATGGTTCCGACTTTGCTCCACGCTGTCAGCTGCTGCGGAGTGACATGCTCCCAGTGCTGACCGTCATCTTTGCTGACGTGAATGAGCCCATCGTCGGTTCCGACCCAAATCAAGTTCGCGTCGAGCGGCGACGGGGCAATCGCATAAATAACGCCTTTTCGGGGACTGTCCAGACCGTAGCGCGCAGTAATCAGGTCCAAGTTTGACGGCACCGGTGGATTTTCTCTCGTCAAATCGGGGCTGATTTGGTCCCAGCTTTTGCCGCCATTAATAGTGCGGAACAGCATCTGGTGGCTGAAATACAACTTGCGCGGGTTGGCCGGCGAGAAAGTCAGCGGGAGCGTCCAGGTGTGTCGGAAGTCGTCATCTCGCCCAAAGACCGGCGAAATGTCCTTATCCTGAAAATCAGACCAGTTGAACCGGGTAACCGATCCGCCGAAAACAGTGTTGGGATCGCTGGGGTCCGGCGCGATGTACCCGTTTTCATCGCCGACACGGATGGCACGCCAGTCGCGCCCGGAAAGCGAAGCATAATCGCTGCGGCTGGGTACCGCCATGGCGCCGCTGTCCTGTTGTGCTCCGTATAGCCAATAGGGAAAGCGGCTATCGGTGATTACATGATAGAACTGCCCAGTCGGCTGGTTGTACCAGGAACTCCAGGTCTTTGCCCCATTCAATGTGACGATCGATCCCTGGTCGCTCGAAATAATCATCCGTGACGAGTCTTCGGGAGAAATCCAGATGCTGTGATAATCGTCACCGCCGGGTGCGCCTTTGAAGGCGGTGAAACTCTTTCCGCCATCCACAGATTTGTATGTCGTGGTGTTCGCGACGTAAACGATGTCAGGATTTTTGGGATCAACCGCGATTCCGCCGAAGTACCAGCCGCGACCCCAGATGCGCTTTTCATTGTCGGCCCGATGAAACGTGTTCCCAGCGTCGTCGGAGCGGTACAGGCCGCCATCCTTGGCATCGACGATCAGGTACACGCGGTTGCGGTCACTGGGAGCCACAGCAATTCCCATACGCCCCAGTCCATCGGAGGGCACGCCGTTCCCCTGCAGATGTTGCCACGTCGCCCCACCATCGCTTGACTTGTAAAGACCGCTACCAGGCCCGTTCGAAGCCGGATAGATGTTCCAAGGGGGACGACGAGTCTGCCACATGGCGGCGAAAATCACACGGCTGTCCTGAGGGTCAAAAGCGAGATCAATGGCGCCGGTGTCATCGTTGGTGTGCAGAACACGCGACCAGGCTTTGCCTCCGTCGATGCTGCGGAAAACGCCCCTCTGCGCATTCGGGCCGTAAGCATGCCCCAGGGCCGCAACGAAAACGGTATCCGGATTGGCGGGATCGACAAGAATGCGGCCAATCTGGCGAGTGTCTTCCAGCCCGATATGCGTCCAGGTCTGGCCTGCATCCACCGACTTGTACATGCCGTCGCCGTAGGTGATATCGGAACGCATGTCAGCTTCTCCGGAACCCGCATAAATGACATTGGGATCGGATGGAGCTACGGCGAGTGCTCCGATTGAAGCGATGGGCTGGGCATCGAAGATTGGCTCCCAGGTCGTGCCTGCGTCGGTCGTCTTCCACACCCCACCCCCAACCGCTCCAAAATAGAACACGTTGGGACTGCCGGGAACTCCAACCGCGGTGAGCGAACGACCTCCGCGAAAAGGGCCTACGAGCCGATAGCGCAGCTCAGAAAAAAATGATGCATTGGGGGTCTGCCCCGAAAGAGACGATGAAATGATGAGGAGAAAGCAGCAAAGTGCGATGACGCTCCAACCACGCAGCCTGAGTCCAGGCAAGTTCCGCTCCCTGAAGAGTGCGATTTGAAGTACTCACGAGAATACACAAAGTAAGGTAAGGTGGCGAAGCGATAGCGCGGGCAGGCATAATAGCGAAGTTCACCAGCGATACGTGCGCCGAAGGCACAGCTAGCTTGCGTGGGTTTACTGCAAGGTCAGTCCGCGAGAAAAGATGCGAGCCAGATTGCAGACAGTTTTCCGTGCCTGCTTGCGATCGTGACCGAGCACGACCGGGCGCATAAATCCCAAAACAAATCCAAGAGCGCCAATCGCTTGAGCCAGCGCCTCAATCTCGCCTTCCGGCAGCTTTTCGCATTGTTTGTGGAGCCGCAAGCGACCAGCGATAGCCTTGGCATGGCGTTGAGGCCCAACCCGGCTCACAAAGGCGCCCACCTTAGGATCACGAATTGCTTGCGGGATCGACAGGCGCAGTAAGTCTCGATCGTCCCACATGCGTTCGACTTCCCACTCCATGACCTGCTGGATTTCCTGTTCGAGAGTGTTTCCCCGGGGCACGCGCTCGCTCATCTCGCCCACAGTTCTTGAGGAATGGAAGCGCAAAAGGGCCAGCAGCAGCCCGGCTTTACCATCAAAATAGCGGTGTATCAATCCTTCCGCGCATCCCGCCAGGGCAGCAATCTCGCGAGTGGTTGTAGCTTCATAGCCTCGTGAAGCGAACAATCGCGTCGCCGCCCAAATTAGTGCTTCTTCCTTGGCCTCGCGATTTCTTACTCGTCTTCCCTTTGCCTTACCGACTCGGGAACCCTGAACAGCGGAAGTGAGCTCTTCAAATGTAAAATTCATGATAGACGGGCCCCGGAGTTTAGGAGAGCCTAGCAGCAAGTCCCGGCGGGATATGTAAAAGAATTGTTTAGGATTTGTAAAAAGTTTGTCACCGGTTGTGAAGTACGTCAGTCAGGGCGGATCAGACTATGTCAGTGATTTTCTTGAGCAAAATGCCGGGAGTGAAATTGCATGACTTCTTCGATATGGGACAGAAAATACACCGGACTATGATCCCCAGGGTAGAGATGGAACTCGTGATTGACGCCTTCACGTTCCAGTTCGCGATGTAATTCCGCAGCGCCCTTCTCGAATCCGTAGTCGTCATCTTGTCCGCAATTGAAGTAGATGGCAAGTTTGTGCAATGCGACCTGATTATTCCTCGCCAGCGAAAAGACGCTATTTCGTTGCCAGTGCGCCAAATTGATGGGATGTCCGAAGACATTTTCCAAAAGTCCGCTCATCGGTGTGCCGGAACCGCCGGCCGCATTCAGTTCCTGAGGAGTGTCCGTTATGAGCGCTGCGCTTTGCGCGCTTACTGCCGAAAATAGCTCGGGATGGGCGAAGGCGAACCGCAGTGCTCCATAGCCGCCCATGGAGATTCCCGTAATCGCTCTGCCGGCGCGGCCGGTTGCGATGCGGTACTTGCCCTCAATGTACGGCATGAATTCCTGGATGAAAAAGTTGCTGTAAGGGACCTTGCCGTCCGCGGAATTGATATAAAAGCTGCGCTTTCCTTCCGGTGCAACGATGAGGAAATCCCCGATCTTGCCTTCTTCGCGGAGATCATCGGTCAACGTCCAGCCGCCGCTTTTAAACAAACTTTGTTCGTTGTCCCCAAGCCCGTGCAGAAAATAGAGAATCGGATAGCGGCGGCTCTTGCCCGCTGGCATGTCATAGCTTCCGGGCAGTAGCACACAGTAATGAACAACCTGCTTCAGTACCCGGCTGTTCATGGCATCACAGTCGACGCGACTCTGCGCTTGCACTAACCCGCAGAAAACAAGAACGGCCAGCCCGAACGAGGTAAGACGATGAAGCTTGCTTGGCATGGGGAACTACCTATTCGTAACGCAATGCTTGCACCGGGTCGAGTCGCGCGGCCCGCGCGGCAGGATAGAGACCGGACAGCAGGCTCACAAGCACGGCAAACACAATGGCCCCGATCACCAGCCACCAGGGGACCGACCAGATCTGTTCCGGCGGGAAATCCTGCCGCCGCAAGTAGATGTTCGCCCCGAGGTTGATCACACGCCCGATCGCCCAGCCCAGGGCCACTCCGGCTATACCTCCAAAGATCCCCATCATGCCCGCTTCGACGAAAAACAACTTCTGGACGTCGCCATCGCTGGCTCCAAGCGCCTTCATAATGCCGATTTCCCGGCGTCGCTCCAGGATCGCCATCACCAGCGTGTTTACGATGCCAATGGAGGCGACCGCGAGTGCCAGGCTGCCGAAGATTCCCAAGAACAAGTCAAGCACGGCGAAGAATTGCCGCATACCGCGCGTGGCATCCACTATCGAAAATGTGTTGAATCCCATTTTCTTGATTGTGTCTTCCACCGGTTGCACATATTTGGGGTTAGCCACACGAACGCTTACCCGCGAATAGGTCGGCGTACTGCCGGCCATGTGCGTGGTGTCGCGGAGGTCCGAAGGCTGCAGCACGTGCAGGGTCTCTACAAGTTTCAGCGGGAGGAAAACGCGCGCCGATGCCATGCCGCGCATGCTATCGGGATCGAGGTCGGAGACGCCGACAATCTTCAGCGTTTGTGTGCGCGAGATTACCGAATACGCCGCACCCCGCTCCCCGTCAGCGTGGGCTGCGGCATCGCCTGGATCCGGCCGGGAATGAGCTCCCGCGTCTTCCTGTGAAGGCTGAGTGACGCGTTCTGCGTAACGCATCACGAGCTCTTTCCCGAGCAGTGGCTGCGCCAGCTCCGCGACACTAGTGTCATCTGTGCCAGGCAGGGCCTTACGGCCTAAGAGCTCTTCGGCAAACTTCTTTTGCAGAATGGCTTCGGGCGCAACATCGGACGAAAAGAATTTGCCCTGCATACCTTCAAAAGCATCGTTGTCCTTCGCCGATGAAGGGAGCCCGGCCACCAGGGTCAGGTGCGGCTTGTCCTGGTAGCGCAATTCGGTCGCAAACCGGATGTCGGGAAATGCTTCCACCACATTGGGGAGCTGTGAAATTTTCAGTCGCGACGTCTCATCCAGCGCGGGACTCTCAGCTGGAGAAGGCCCACTCAATTCCTGCTCACGGCTGAAGTTCCGCATGTCGCGCCGCGAGGTCACGACTACCGTGTCAAACAGGCCAGAGCGCTGCAAGCGCCGAGCCGCCAGAGCCTGCAGCCCGATCCCCAAAGCGAGCATCGCTACCAGCGATGCGACTCCCACCGAGATTCCGATCGTGGTAAGGGAGTTCCTCAAAATGGATTCCCGGAGGTTGCGGACTGCCAGTTCGGAGAGGTCATAGACTTTCAAGATGCACTCTCCTTCGCGACCGTCACGGCGGACTGGCTGGATTCATTCGCCACCAACTTACCGTCGGCCAGAAAAATCATCCTTTGCGCGTACTGCTCGGCCAATGCGCGTTCATGAGTGACCATGATGATGGTCATTCCCATTAATTGATTGAACTCACGAAGGAACTTCATGATTTCCGCGCCGGTCCGGCTATCGAGATTGCCGGTAGGCTCGTCCGCCAGAAGCACCTGCGGCCGGTTTATGAGCGCCCGCGCCAGTGATGCCCGCTGCTGTTCACCCCCGGACAGTTCACTGGGGCGGTGCGCCATGCGTCCACCGAGTCCAACCCTTTCCAGCGCCTCGCGCGACAGTTGGTCGCGACGGCTGCGATCAATTTCGGCAAAGCGCATCGGCAGCTCGACATTTTCTTTTACCGTCATACTGGGGATCAAATTGAAAGATTGAAACACCATGCCGACGGTATGAAGACGGTATTTGGCCAGCTCTTCCCGTGAGAGTTGCGCCAAATCATTACCCTGCACGATCACTGTTCCGGCGGTGGGGCGGTCGAGTCCGGCAATCAAGTTCAGCAATGAAGATTTTCCGGACCCAGAGCTTCCCAGAAGGGCCACGAAATCCCCGGAACGCACCTCGATGGAAACGCCGTCGACCGCTCGAATGAGGTTTTGTCCCATATGGTAATGGCGACAAACGTTCAGGGTGACGGCGGCGGCAATCGCAGGATTGGGACAAGTCGGGGCGGTGGTCATCAGGACTAGCGAACTTCTCCTCGAATCAGGCGCACGGCATCGGATGCGTCTATATCTTTATCTTTCTTTCCGTCTTCTGCGGAGGCTTTTTCGTCGCGTGTTGCAAAGTCGCCCTCGCCAGGCGCCAGGAACAGATTGCTTTCTACGCCAAGCTGCTTCGTGTAGAGGTCGTAATATCGTCCATGCAGGTGGTAGAGCTGTTCGTGGGTACCTCGTTCCACGATCTTACCCTGTTCTACAACCAGTATCTGATCGGCCCGGCGGATGGTCGAAAGGCGGTGCGCAATTACAAAAGTCGTTCTTCCCTGCATCAGGTACCCAAGCCCCTGCTGAATCAGAGCCTCTGATTCGGAATCAAGGCTCGACGTAGCTTCATCCAGTATTAAGATGCGTGGCTCGGCCAGGATTGCGCGGGCGATAGAAATTCTTTGACGTTGCCCTCCCGAAAGCTTCACGCCGCGCTCTCCCACGATGGTGTCATATCCATCCGCAAAGCTCTCGGCAAATTCGTCGACTCGCGCGATCTGGCAAGCTCGCATGAGTTGTTCTTCAGTGGCATCCGGGCGGGAGAAGGCCACATTTTCGCGAATGGTGCCGTCGAAGAGAAAGGATTCCTGCAGGACCACGCCCAGCCGGGTGCGGTAAGAATCCAGGCGAACCGTGCTGAGATCCACGCCATCGACTAGTACGCGGCCTTTGGTCGGAACATAAAAGGCAGAAATCAGTCCGATGATTGTTGACTTGCCTGATCCCGAAGATCCCACCAAAGCGGTTACCGTCCCCGGCGCCGCGGCGAAGGAGATATCGTTGATGACGGTGCGATCGCCATCGTAACTGAAGCTCACGTTTTCGAAGGCAACGTCCCCGTAGATCTCCGGCAAGGCGACTGTGCGCCGCGGATCGCGGTCTTCAGGGCGCTCAGTCAGAATCTCGTGAGTACGCTCCAGGCCGGCCAGAGCCTCGGTCAGCTGGGTTCCAATCGAGACCACTTGCATGATGGGCGCAACCAGAAAGCCAAGGAACAGCGTGAAGGTAAAGAAGCCTCCAATGGTCAACGTGCCGGCGATAATTTGCCGGGCGCCGACATACATGATGACCACGCCGACTACACCAAGCAAAAGGCTCGCCGAAAGGCTCATGACCGAGGTGGCCGTCAGCGTGCGCAAGACATTCTCTAAAAGCCGTTGGACGCCTTTGAAGAAAACCTTCTCTTCACGTTCTTCGGCGTGGTACCCCTTGATCACCCTGACCCCGCCCAGGGACTCAGTCAGACGGCCTGTCACCTCCGCGTTGATCTTGCTGCGTTCACGAAAAATCGGGCGAATCGTCTTAAAAGCCTTTTGCAAAGCCAGCGCAAAGCACAAAAGGAAGCCGAAGGCGAGGCCGGTCATCTGTGCACTGATACGGAACAGCACCACCAAGGCGATTGCCGAAGTAAGCAAGCCGCCGGTAAAGTCAACCAGGCCAGTCCCGATCAGGTTGCGGACTCCTTCCACGTCGCTCATGATGCGGGAAACCAGCGTGCCAGCTTTCGTGGAATCATAAAAAGACACCGGCAACCTGCCCACGTGCGACTGCACGCGCGACCGCAACTCCGCGATCATCCGCTGCGCAGCTTTGGAGAGCAATTGGGTCAGTGAAAATGACGTCACTCCCTGGATGGCAGTGGCTGTAAGTACAGCCAGAACTAAGGGCTTGAGCAACTCGATGCGGTGATGGGTAATGACGCTGTCGATCAGGTATTTGGTCGAGTAGGGCAAGACAAGGCCCGACACGCGGTTAATTACCATCAGCGCGAACCCCACCGCAAGCAAGCCGCGCCGTGGACGCAACAGCTCCCAAACATCCGGGATAATTACGCGCAAACTCGGACGAGATTTTTGATGTTCTGGGCCTGCTTTAAGGCTGGAACTCACTTCTCTATAGACACATGGGGACTACCTGCGGGTTCAATTTGTAATGGAGTTTAGAGGCAGTATACCCAGCCGGCCTGCGGACCGGCTGGGTCGAACTGCTTGTCCGGCAATGTGCGATTGCCGGTCTAGGGGGTGCCTCAACGCCTCCTGGAGGCGGAAGGCTGTGTGCGAGTGATCTGAAATTTAATAATCTGCCCGAATCTGCACAATAATAGAAAAATACTAGAAGCCTGGCTGGGGAGTGATCCCCTTTCCTTCTGCGCAGTTATAGGCACGCCCTGCCGCCAGAGACTTGTAATCTTCAGTTCTTCCACTGGGCCACTGGATTTCCACGCGCTCAATCGCATCGTGCCGTCCCAATCCGAAGGTGAGCGGCAACTCTGATTGAGAAAGATAGCTGGAACCGGTTTTGACCACCCGTGACTGGCTCATTCCGTTGACCTGCACCCGAACCGTCGCGCCAATCGCGTCGCGGTTTGATTTCCCACCGACCAGCCGGAACCGAATGCTGTTATTTCCGGCAAGCTGATCGTTGCGATAGAGAAATGCAGGGCCATTGTTGGTGGTCATGAGAAGGTCCAGGTCACCATCCCGGTCGAAGTCACCGTAGGCCAATCCGCGACCGACTTTGGGCTGCTGAAATTCGCCGCCGACTTGCGGCGCCACATCCCGAAAACTGCCCATTCCGCTGTTCAAAAATAGCTGTGGCGGTTGCGCGTACCCTACATTGCCGCGGATGTTGCGAACCGTTTCGTCGATGTGGCCATTTGCGATAACTAGCTCCTGGAAACCGTCCAGGTTTAGATCGCAAAACGTACAGCCAAAGCCCAAAGTATTCCTCGAGGGAAGACCGACTCCCGAGCGGACGGCAATATCCTCGTAGTTTCCATTGGAACCCATGCGGTACAGGCCAACCATTTCGTTATCGAAGTTAGTGATGGCAATGCCGGTGGTGCCGGAATTCTCAAAGTCAGCCGTGTCCACGCCCATGCCGGCGCGGGCCTTTCCCTCCGTGCTGAAGGCAATGCCGGCCTCGACGGCGACCTCCTTGAACGTGCCGTTCCCCGCGTTCCTGTAGAGCTTGTTGGGCTGGGTGTCATTGGCGACTAACAGATCGGGCCAGCCGTCGCGGTCGTAATCGAGCATGGCTACCCCGAGCGACTTCGAACTGCTGTCGAAAACTCCACTGCTCGCGGTGACGTCTTCAAATGTGCCGTCGCCCCGGTTGTGAAACAGCCAGCACGTCTCGCCGCGATACGCTTCCGGGGTGCAATAAGACTTGTGCTTACCGTCAAGGCTGCAGAAAACATCATGTTCCGGTGACCACTTGACGTAATTGCAAACGAATAGATCGAGGAGTCCGTCGCGATCGAAATCAAACCACAGGGCGGATGTGCTGAAGCTCTGGCGTCCCGCCAGGCCGCTAGTCTTGGTTACGTCGATGAACGTTCCTTTCCCTGTGTTCTTGAATAAGCGGTTCTGCCCGACGGCCGTGATGTAAATATCTGGAAAGCCATCGTTGTTGTAGTCAGCGACAGCGACGCCCATTCCGTACATTTCCAGTTCCAGTCCCGCCCGGCGAGTGACGTCGGTAAAAGTTCCATCGCGGTTGTTGCGGTACAGCTTCAGGGTGGTGCGCTCGCGCGAGTGGCCGGGCCAATCAGCGCCATTGACCAGGAGAATGTCCTGCCAGCCGTCGGCGTCGTAATCGAGAAAGGCGCAGCCTGAGCCGAGCGTCTCGGGAAGAAACTTGCCGCCAAAAGCCCCACTATTGTGCTTGAAGTGAACGCCCGACCGGTTCGTAACGTCAACCAGACGAAACCCGGGCCCCTTCTCGGGTGGTAAAGCAAATGCCGGTACGTCAATTGCTGAGGCAGATGCGAGCGCGCCCATGCCGAGGAGAAACGACCGCCGGTTCACGGGACATTCACCAACCCGTTGCGAATCGCGTACACCACCAGCTCGGCAGTTTTGTGAATCCCGAGTGCGTCCATCATGTTGGCTCGATGAACTGCAACCGTGTTCACGCTGAGGTTAAGTTGGCCGGCAATTTCCTTATTGGACTTGCCATCGACGATCATTTGCAGGATCTCCAACTCGCGTGCGGTCAGCGCGTAATTGCGCTCGCCTTTCAGCACTTCTGGACGCGCAATCTGGGGATCGAGCACAATCTCTCCCGCCATGACGTTGCGAATCGCTGCTCCGAGCTCAAGATCAACTGCATTTTTCAAGATGTATCCCCGCGCACCGGCATTGAGCGCTTGCCGCACCCAGGTTTCTTCCGGATGCATGCTGAGCATGAGCACGCGAATTTCAGGATGACGCTCGAGAATTTGGCGCGTCGCCACCAAGCCACTGGCGCCGGGAAGGGCGCAATCCATCACAACCACTTTCGGCCGAAGGTTAGCCGTAAGGCGTACCGCTTCGATTCCGTCGCTTGCTTCTCCAATCACCGCAATATCGGCTTCGTCCTCCAGCATGCGGCGGAACCCGCGCCGCACCAGAGCATGATCGTCCACCAGCAAGACTGAGATCCTATCCGGCATTGAGCTTCCCTTTGGGAACAATCAAACGCACCAGCGTTCCACCACCTTCCGGCCGGGAGAAGTCGATCTGGGCCTGTAGGAGTTCCGCGCGCTCACGCATTGCTACCAGCCCGATTCCCGGCTCGGTCCCTTGCGCGATAAAACCTCTTCCTCGATCTTCCACTTCGAGTTGAAGTGCGTTGCGCTCGAAACGTAAACGCACCCAGGCCTTCTTGGCTCCGGAGTGGCGAGTCACGTTGTTCAATGCTTCCTGAACTACGCGATAGATCTGGATAGCGGCCGCGCCGTCGACGGCAAAAGGCTTCCCCGATTTTTCATAGCATATGCTAATGCCAGTCTGCCTTTCCACGGTGGGAACATACCAGTCCAATGTGCTCTCAAGACCGGCTTCGTCGAGCATGACCGGGTGCAGGGCCTGGGATAGGCTACGCACATTGTTCAGGGTCGATTGGGCGATTTCGGCCACTTCGCGCAAATCGCGGCGCAGCGGCGAGCCCTCTGGCGCATGATTGCCGGCCCGGCTGAGCATCGAGCCGATCGCCGTCAGGATTTGCCCAAACTCATCGTGCAGTTCGCGGGAGATGTAGCGCAGCGTGGATTCCTGCGTGGCAATCAGCTTCTGCGCCAATTCGCTCCTCTGTTCGGAAAGCGTCGCCAGCTGCGTAAAAAGTCGGCGATTGGATCGGATCAGGTAAAGGCTGGTCAGCAGAATGGCAGCCAGTATTGCAAATAGAAACACGTAGACCTGCCGCTGCACGCGATCATAGATCTCACGAATTTTCTGAGAAGCCTGCTCTTCGCTTTCATTGTTCTGGACTAAAAGGCGAGCCACCGCGGTGCTCAAAGCGGCTTGGCGGGCTTGCAGCGAAAGCCGTATCTGGTCTCGCGCCTCTTTCTGCTTACCTTCTTTCGCCAGGGCAAAGGTGCGGTCTACCGCGTCCCAGAATTGTGCCAATGCGCTGCCCAGGTATTGCCGCTGTTCCGGTGTGCGAGCCGTCACCCGATACTGCTCTTCCAGGCGAAGCGCGTCATCCAGGTCCTCATGAATTCTATCGAATTGCGCGGACCAGGCGGTCAGGGGATAAGGCTCGTCGTTGTCGAGCATGTCGCGCATACCCAAGGCGAGTGAATTGAGGTCATTCTGCACCCGCAGCAGCTGGAGTGAATCTTTGCGGTTCCTTCCGGCAAGGTCGTTCTGCAGTTGTCGCAGGCCCGAGATCTGGCGCGTGATGTACCAGGAATAGGCCACTACAGCCGCCAACGTAATCACCAGCCCTAAGAACAATCCGAGCGTCGGCGAATGGCCCTTTATCGGCGAGCGCAGCACGCCATGAGCATACAACGCGAGCAATGGCATCCCCAAGCGGGGTCTGCCGCGCGAGTTCAGCGATGAACGAATTAGCTTTTCATGCGAATGCGCTGACGCTCTGCAGCGCAACAAGGCAGGAGCGATCGTGTAAACCGAAATGCTGCGAGAAGGTCAGCCCTTTGCCGGAGCCGGTGAAAATTCGAGCGACCAAGAAATTCAAACATCTCTAAGCTGCCGCGTAACCTTCTCTCTCCGCGCGCACATGATGCACGGGCTTTTCGTGTAACAGCAGTTCCGTCGCTTGTACTCTGGGATCGCTGTGGAACCACCGCTGCACCACGCCGTCGTAGAGAAAATTGGCCAGCGCGAGCAAGCTCATGCCCTGATGATGCGCCATCCAGCAACGAACCAGTTCGTAGCGATGATGCCACGCGAGCCGGTGAGAGCGGGTGAAATCCGCCGATTCATAAAAACCATAGGAGCCGAACCAGTCTTCCGATGCCATTTTGCGCAGGTTTTCAAGCACCGCCGGGGTGTCCACACGCAATGCCAGAAAAGAGGAGTATGGCGAGATCACCAGCTTATTGCTTTCGCCTTCCCGCAGCGCTAACCAGGGTACGCCAAAGGCTTCGTACTGGTAGTTGCCGGCGTCATCCATTTTGAAATATGCGGATTCGGAAATGCCCCACGGAACGCCTTTCTCCTCGCAATATGCTTGCTGAGCCCGCACAGCTCCGAAGCGAGTACGCTCCAGCAGAGTGTTCGGATAGGCCCGCATCCATAACGAAGGCATCAGGTACTCAAACATCGTGCCGGTCCAGGACAGCAGAACTTTGTGGCCATCCACCACCGTGTGGGCACGCCCAAGCAGGAACCAGGTTTCTTGCGGGATGTCCTCCTTGGTGATGGCGACGAAGACCGCAGTTCTCGCTTCTGAGGCAAGCAGGTCGTAACAGGCAGAATGCAGTTTGCGGGCGTCCACATCGTACCCAATGGACAGCAGATTCCTGCGTGGATTCAGCAGGAAGCTAAAGTCCATGCTCTCGGCCAGTTTGTTGGCCCGCCCCGCGATCACTTTGAGGTCCTGAATAAGAGTGATGACGCGCGTACGCGCGTTCGGCAGAAGGTCCTGCAGTTGTTCGCAGAGAACTTTGCGCTCGCCGGAATCGCTGGAATTCAGAGCATATTGCAGCTGCACAGCAAGCGCGTCGATCAGGTCGGGCAAGTGTTGTAGTGCTACCTGTTTCATCGCAAACTTCAGAGCGGGATCTTCCCGTAAACCGGCGAATTCCGGCAGCAACCAGGGAGTAAATGAGCGCACGGTCTGCTTGATCTGTTCCATGCGCTTACGCGCCTCGGCGGCAAACCATTGAGCATCGCTGGGCCGCTTTGTCTTTGCGACCCGGAGATCGATTTCAGCAAAAACCTGCGCGTCAATCGTCAGAAGCGCCTCCAGCCACTGGTCTTTACGAATCGCACGCCGCAAGTTCGCGAATGTGCGGCGCGGGAGGACCCGCAATTCCAGCAGACTGCGCGCATGGTCAATGAACCCTTCAGCCAGAGAACTCGCCACCACGGGACGGCGTAATCGATCGAGGGCGCCCTGCTGCAGAGTCCAAAGTGATGCTGCCAAATTCCCATTGTCGACCGACGACACAAAAGCGGGTGGAAGTGGCGCCAGAGTTTTGGTGTCGTACCAGTTCAGCAGATGCCCACGGTAATGTTGCAGGGTGGAAATCGTCGCCAGGGTCCGCAACGTCAGCTCAGCAAACTCTGGAACCGTGATGTAACCGAACTCGCACGCGGCCTGCCTGGCGTTCAGCAAAAGACCGATATTCGTGGGCGACACTCGAGCCGCTACTGCGGGCGGCTCTTCTTGCACATTATCGGGAATGAGCCAGTTGTGCTCTTCCGTGCTGAATTCGGCGAAGTACCGCCAGATATGAAGCGCCGACTTCCGTAGAATAGTCGCATCTTTGACGGAAATATCCCGGTGCAGCGCATGGGAGGGGCGGTTCAACCATGCCGAAATTAATTTACTGCAAGCCCACAGCACCAATATTGGCAGAGCTGCATAGAACGCGTGCCGACGGCCGAACCACAGCGCGACTCCGATGCCGCCGGCGAGGACGGGCATCCAGTCGAGGTAGCGATCTACGGGAGTGCGCTTGCGAACGCCCAGTTCGGCTTCCGCGGCCGTTTCCCATTCCAGCAGTCTTCGGCGCGTAACTAGGCGACGCACCAGCGCTCGCACCACTGCATCAAGCGAGAGCAGCATTTGATGCGCGAGAAAGGTCAGGGTGAGAAACACACTCACGTTGTCGGTCAAAAAACCTGTCCAGGCGTCGCGTGCCACTTCTGCCTTGCCCGTAACCGCCGATCTCACAAGACGGAACAGGAACTCGCACCATGCGGGAACGAAGAGGATGGCAACGGTGGCTAATGTCCAATAACGCGGAGCCCCGGGGAGTGCCACCCATCCGAAAACGAGCAGCAGGAACGTCGCAGGCTCGACCAGGCTGCGGCGCAAGTTATCCAGGATCTTCCATTGCGAGATAATCGAGATGGGATTTGAAACAAAGTGCCCAGCCTCATCCGGAACTCGCGAGCGCAGCCACCCGGCAATCTGCCAATCTCCCCGCAGCCAGCGATGTTTGCGGCGATTGTAGGCGCTGTAGTGCGATGGATAATCTTCAATCACTTCTATGTCAGTCGCCAATCCGACGCGCGCGTATGAGCCTTCGATCAGGTCGTGGCTGAGCAGAGCGTTGCGAGGGAACCGGCGGTCCAGCACCTTGTGCAAAGTTTCCACCTCGTAGATACCTTTGCCGGTGAAAATGCCCTCTCCATAAAGGTCCTGGTAGACGTCTGAGATTGCCCGCGTGTAGATGTCGAAGCCGGTTTCGCCGGAATAGATGCTCGCAAGGCGCGACAAGGATGCGCTCTGAACGCTCACGCCCACCCGTGGCTGCAAAATCCCGTAGCCGGTAGTTACGATGTTCTTCTCGGGATCGATAATGGCCTGGTTGAGCGGGTGTGCCAGCGCCCCGATCATCCGGTGGGCGGATCCGCGCGGCAGCTCTGTATCTGAATCCAGCGTGATCACAAATCGCACGTGCTTCAGGATCGAGAGATCCCCGACTTTCACCGGAAAGCTGTCGTATTGGTTGCGCAGGAGTTTGTTCAGGTCGAGAAGCTTGCCGCGCTTGCGCTCCCATCCCATCCACACGCGTTCTCGGGGATTGTAGACGCGATGGCGATGGAGCATCAGGAACGTTCCCCGCTCGCGTTCGCCATACTTCTCGTTCAGTCCGCGAATCAACTCCGAGGCCAAGTCAATCAGCGGGCTGGTTTCCGGCGCGCGCTCGCGGGAATCGGGTAAATCGCTGAGTAAAGCGTAATGCAGATTAGGATCGTGATTCCCGAGATAGCGAATCTCCAGATCGCCTACTAAGCGCCGTACTTGCTCTTTGTTCAGGAGCAGGGTCGGCACTGCTACGAGGGTGACGCAGTTGTCGGGAATGGCGTCAGAAAAATCCAGCTTGGGAAGTATTTGCGGGCGCAGAATCGCGGTGGTCAGGTAATTCATCACCTGGATGGCGCTCTGCGAACAGGGCAGCAGAAGAAGAAATACCGCAAGAAGGACCAAGCCCAGAGAAATGCCGGGACCGATAAGCGGCAGCAAGATGGCCAGTACAATTGCGAACGTGAGTACCTCGATACCGGTCAGGTAGTACTCATCGGGATGCGCGACAAGAAACTCCTGGATCCTGGTCGCGATCGGGTACTTGAAACCGACCCGATCGTAAAGAAGTTTTCTTCCCTCCCCGACCAGGTAGTAACCAATATGCGAGCGGCGCACCCCAATGCGAGGATCGGCGTACGTCTCTAACTTGGCCTGCCGTGCGAGTTGCAACGCCTCCTGGGCAACGTCCATTTCCGTGCAATCCGAGTGTTCCGCGATCTTCATGAGCCGGTTGCGGTAAAGATCACGGCTGTCATAGTCCATCTGGCTGTAGACTCCGGCAGGGTCTTCTCGCAGCACACGCTCGACGACAATTAGCGGTTCAAGCACGTTTTTCCAGGGCGTCTGCGCGACATCACGCAGGCTGGCCACGCAAACGCCAATTGCGTATGGACCGGCGTTCTCCGCCAGAAGCTTGTTCCCACGCTCTGTGATTTGCTGCAGTAGCGCCAGCTTCATCGCGGGCACCAGCGCCCACAGTTCCTTGAGATTCAACATCGTGGTTTGCTGGAATGCCGCCAAATACGCGCTAAACGCCTGTTCCGTGTACTGATAGCCGACCGCGGCAAGAAATGCCTCAGCGACCGCCGCTGCACGGGGAGCGGTATCGCCCGCAGAAGTGCGGACATGCGGTGTCTTGCGATACGGTCCCAGAGCCTCGCGGCTATCCGACATCTCGTTCCGTATGAGGCGCAAGTTGTCATGCAGCCAGCGTGCATCGTCCGAAACCGGGCCCTCCGAAAAAGGCTTGCGGAACTCTCGCAAGACCGGTTTCAATGCGGCGCTTACCGAAGCAGACCGATCCCTGAACCAGGCCGATGAAGTGACGCTGGGCATCCAGTGCAGGCCCTTGGCAAAATCGGTCGCCAGTGCACGCAAGTGCTGTGTGTCGGGAACAGTTTCTGCCGCATCCGACAGCCGTTGCACTTCTGCGTTCACAATTTCTAAATGAGGGTTCTCGGGCATGGGATGTGGTTCCTATCGATAGCTGGCAGCCTGCAATTCGAACATTTCCGCGTAGCGGCCCCCCATACTTGCGAGCTGCTCATGACTGCCTTCTTCAGCAATTTTTCCGTTTTCAAGCACCACGATGCGGTCGGCCATGCGCACGGTGGAGAATCGGTGTGAGATAAACAGCGCCATCTTGCCCGCGGTGAGCTCGGCAAAGCGTTGAAAGACTTCGAACTCACTCCGGGCATCGAGGGCTGCCGTGGGTTCGTCCAGAATCAGCAGCTGGGCATCGCGAAGATAAGCTCGCGCCAAAGCGACTTTTTGCCATTCGCCGCCCGAAAGATCGACACCGCCCTCAAAACGCCGGCCAAGCATCTGCTCGTAGGAGGCAGGCAGCTTGCGAATGACTTCCTCCGCCAGGCTCTTTCTGGCAGCGTTCTCGAGTAAAGGGGTATTGCTCATCTCTTCGATCTTTCCGACGGCGAGGTTCTCGCGGGCAGTCATTTCATAGCGCATGAAATCCTGGAAAATCACGCCGATTTCCCGGTACAGGTCTTCGAGATCGTATTCGCGAAGATCGATGCCATCCAGCAGGATCTTTCCTTCGCTCGGATCATACAGCCGGGTAATCAGTTTTACGATGGTTGTCTTGCCCTGCCCGTTCTCGCCGATGAGCGCAACCCGCTCTCCGGGATGGAGGTGAAAGTTGAGGTGATCGAGAACTCGCCGCGTACTTCCTGGATAATGAAAGGAGACGTCGATGAATTCGAAGCCACGGACAATCGGACGCGGCGCTGGCAACGCGTTTGGCTTCGATTCGATGGTCGGCCGCATTTCGAAGAAGGCCAGCAGATCCGTAAGAAACAGCGCCTGGTCGGCAATGCTGGAGAGCGTCGAAAATATCTGCTGGATGTTGCTGCTCGCCTGCTGAATGGCACCCGCAAGAAAGGTCAGGGTGCCGATGCTGAGAGCGCCCAGCACTGTGCGCCAGATCACGTAGGCGTACGCGGAGTAGTAGCCCATGGTGCCGATCACCGAAAACACAGAACCCGCAATCAGCCGGCGGCGCGCCAGAGCGACGTTCTCGGTGTAGATGTCGTCGGAAAGTTTCGTGAAGCGCTGGCTCAAAAAATCCTTCAGGCCAAAAAGTTTCAGCTCCTTGGCCGCTTCCCGGCTTCCGCCCAAGACCCGCAGATAATCCAATTGCCGCCGCGCGGGTGTCTGGCGGAAGTTCTTGGCGTAGCCAAGGAACGCAAAGTGGCTCTCCCCGAGGAAGGCCGGAAGTACACCGGCGATCAGCAGCAGCATCAGCCACGGGGAGAAGATCATGATGGAGATGGACATGGAAACGGCGGTGATGACCTGCTGCACCAGTCGTCCTATCGACTGGATCATCCCCAGCCGGTCCGTCGCCTGAACCCGCGCTCGCTCCAGGCGGTCATAGAAAACCGGGTCCTCGTAGGCGATCAGATCCAGTTCTGACGCGTGCTTCATCACTTCTATGCTGATGTGACGCGTGTATTTGTCCGCAAATAGGGAATCCAGGTAGTCGATGATGCGGGTGAGGACTGTACTGAGCACCGCCAGCCCAAATTCTGCCACCACCAGCCACCAGAAGCGCGGCTGCACCGGCTGGTGCGTGGAGACCGAGTGGACGATCGCATCGATGATCAGCTTGGTGACAGCAAGCAGGGCAATGGGGAGCAGAGACGTGAACAGCCGGAAGACCAGGCCCAGCGTTACTACAAGCGGTCCAGACTGCCAGACGATTTTCAGAACTGGGGGCACGTTGCGAAGCGCGGCAACACGCTCGTGCCATCCAGTCCAGAAACTGTCCTGTGTCTTCATGCCGAAATCTCGACTACGGTGGCGCCTTCTAAAACATTGAAGAGAAAAATGAAGGCGATCGAGTTGGCTGCCCCAATCCCCTATTATCGCTCAAACGAGAGATGCGCCAATCGTCTTTACGGTTTGTTGGGCGACAGCTTCGGCCCAGCGTGCGGTCGTGTTCCGGCGAGCGGTGTTCGCTGGAGAAATGCGCGAATCCAGTGTTTTGCGATCCAGACTGTGCACGAGCCTGGATCCTAAGTAGTTCGTCCTAGGAAAAAAATCCTCTTTCGCCGAAAAAAGTGCGTGAGGGTACCAATCATGTATTCCGGCAGGAACTCACCTATTCCATAATGCGCAGTGAACCCCCTTTTAATTGTGGTTGCGCTGCCACTTTCATGAACTGGTCGAGACGTGAATTTTTACGCACGTGTCTGTCCGGATCGATCGCTCTCCCCCTGGCCGGAGGTGGCATCGCCGCGGACCTCACGTCGCTGCTCCATCTTCCCCGCGATCCTGACAATTCGGTGCTGCTCGAAAACATTGAAAGGGTCTCGTTTGACTACTTCTGGAATGAGGCGAATCCGGGTACCGGACTGGTCAAGGACCGCGCCCGCGCTGACGGTGCAGACACCCGGCGTATTGGCAGTATCGCCGCTACCGGTTTCGGGCTTACCGCTCTCTGCATTGGCGATCGCCGCGGATTTGCTTCGCGGCAGCAAATCCGGGCTCGCGTTCGCGGCACGCTGAAATTCCTCGCCCTACAAGCTCCCCAGGTCTATGGTTTTCTCTATCATTTTGTTGATGTAGGAACCGGAGCACGCCACGGGCACTCAGAAGTCTCGCCGATCGACATGGCGATCCTGCTGTGCGGAGTGCTTACGTGCCGCCAGTACTTCGAAGATCCCCAAATTCAGGATTATGCGGCCAAAATCTATAACCGGGTAGATTGGCCGTGGGCACTGAATGGCGGTGACACCTTCGCCCTTGCCTGGACTCCTGAGCGCGGCTTCAACCATCTTCGCTGGAACAAGTACAACGAATGCATGATGCTGTACCTTCTCGCGATGGGCTCTCCGACTCACCCGATTGCCGCGAGTTCCTGGAACTTGATCCGGCGGCCGTGGGTGCAATACGAGAACTATCGCTTTATCGCAGGATCGTCACCACTCTTCGTTCACCAGTTCTCTCATGCTTGGTTCGACTTCCGCGAAAAGCGCGACGCCTATACGAACTACTTCGAAAATTCCGTGATGGCATCCCGCGCTCACCGCAAATTCTGTCAGCGCTTGGCCGCAAAGTTCCCCTGCTACTCGAAAGACGTGTGGGGTATTACCGCGTCGGATTCTATCGGTGGCTATGTCGCCTGGGGAGGACCTCCGATTCAGGGTCCTATCGACGGCACCATCGTGCCCGCCGCGGCTGCCGGTTCATTGCCATTTGTACCGGAGGAGTCCTTGGCTGTGCTTCACCGGCTGCGCAGCCAATATGGCCGACGGATCTGGAAGCGATACGGGTTTGTAGACGCTTTCAACCCTCTCACAGGCTGGATCAGCCCTGATGTAGTCGGCATCGACGTGGGCATCACCATGCTCATGGCGGAGAACGCGCGTACACAGCTGGTGTGGGATACCTTCATGCAGAACTCTGAAATCAACGCCGCCATGGAGAGGGCTGGATTTCATGCCCAGCCGGACCGCGTACCTATGCTGGCCAGTCATGCTCCGATCCCGGAAGTGCCGGAGCACTCAGGGGCGGCATTGCCGTCGCGCGGCAAAAGTCAATATTAATTATGCCTTGGCATAGCGCTCGCTATTTGGTTTCGATCCGCTGAGCGCGAAAAACAGAATGTACAAATAACAGACCGCAGCCAGAATCAGCGCGCGATGAAGGCCTTGACCCCAGATCGCGCCTCCATAAGATTGCGCATTAATCAGATCCGCAACTTTTCCCACGATCCAGGGGATGATCGCCCCACCCACAATCGCCATGATCATGATGCCGGAACCATCTCCCGTGAGGGGCCCCAGTTCGGCCACTCCGAGAGTGAAAATGCTGGGAAACATGATGGAGTTGAACAGTCCGACCAGGAGAATTGACCACATCGCCACCGGACCCGAACTCAGAACCGAGATTGTGACCAGTAAGGCAGCCATGACGGCGCAGAGTCCCAACAAGTAGCCAGTTTTCACTTTTTGCAGAATCGCCGATCCGATGAATCGGCCGATCATCGCGCCGAGCCAATATAGGGAAATGTATTTCGCCGCCGAGACTAGCGCTTCCTGGTAGCGCAGCGTGGCATCAGGAACGCTGCTGCTCGAAACGAAACCCCCAATGTTATCGAGAGCCAGGTAATTCGCGATCGAGCTTCCGATCGCCACTTCCGCGCCGACATAAACAAAAATAGCGATGGCGCCAAAGACAAGATTCGGGTGCTTCCATATCGAATCATTTACCTTCTGGCCGATGTGATGTTCTGCCGATGCAATCTTCGGCAACTTGGCCAATCCGATCGCCACCGCCAGGAGTACCAGGGTGACCGCCAGTCCGACGTAGGGCTTGATCACCGAGGCCGCTTGTTCGACCGGAGTCTGAGCGGCAGTGACTGCCGCCGAAGCCAGAATGAGATGAGCGCCAATCCAGGGCGCGACAACGGTCCCCAAGGAGTTGAAGGCTTGCGTAAGATTTAGGCGGCTCGAAGCTGTTTCCGGCTTCCCGAGCACCGTCACATAAGGGTTAGCCGCCACCTGCAGCACCGTAATGCCGGCGGCGAGCACAATCAATGCAGCCAGGAAAAGTCCAAAGGAGGGGCCTTTCGCGGCAGGCACAAATAAAAATGCTCCCGCACCCATGGTCAGCAAACCCACGACCATGGCTCTCTGATAGCCCAACCAATCGATAATTTTGGCACCGGGAATGGAAAAAACGAAGTAGGCCGAAAAAAATGCGGTCTGCACCAACATGCTGACTGCCAGCTTGATACTGAATACGTGCTGGAAGTGGGGAATCAGGACGTCATTCAGCGCAGTCAGCGAACCCCACATAAAAAATAGCGTAGTGACTACGGCCAGGGCGGGCCGGTAATTTGCAGCCGTTCCCGTACTCGTTGTGGCCGGACCGTTTGCGTTGGCAATCGCCATGAATTTACGACCTCCCAAACCAGAAAAACGATTTTCTAAGATGAATCTGATGCCCAGTATCGCATTTTTTGCCGGTCGCCACGAAGCTGAACTTCACCTGAGTTCCCACTACATCAGCTAATTGCGAGTTTTTTCTGCATGGCCTCAAGCGAAATCCCCTTGGTCTCCGGGTATACGAACCAAACCACAATAAACTGCAATACCATCATTAAAGAAAAGAATACAAAGGGATAGCCTCCGGAAGCCGCCGCCATCAGTGGGAACAAGCCTGAAATAAGCGCGTTCATAAACCAATGCGAAAAACTCCCCAGGCTCTGGCCCTTTGCCCTCACCGTATTAGGAAATACCTCGGAGATGTAAACCCAGATCACGGCGCCCTGCGAGAAAGCAAAGAACGCGATGTACCCGATCAGGAGCCACAGGAGATAGTTCTCGTGCTTAGCGGTGAAGAACACCATGGCAACACCCGCAAGGCAGACTGCCGTGCCAACCGAACCGATCAGCAGCAGCGTCTTGCGCCCAATTCTGTCAATGACGGACATGGCCAGCATGGTAAAAATCAGGTTGGTCGCGCCCACAGCTACGGCCTGCAGGTTGCCAGAGACCTTGCTGAATCCCGCACGAGCAAAGATGTCATTCAAATAATAGAGAATGGCATTGATCCCGGCGAGCTGGTTGAACATCCCGATACTGACCGCAAGAAAAATAGGAAAAAGATACTTACGCGAAAAGAGCTTTTCCGCGGCTTGCGACTGCTCAAGGTGCACGGACTCGGCTATTTCCTGCAACTCTTGCTCGTAGTTTTGTTCGCCGGTCAGCTGCAGGACGCCCCGCGCCTCCTCCATTCGGCCCCGTTTCACCAACCACCGTGGACTTCGCGGAATAGTGAACAGCATGACGAAAAATAGCGCGGCGGGAATCGCCGTGACTCCCAATTCATAGCGCCATTCAGCGAGGCCGAACTTGCCCAACCCGATCAGGTAATTGGAAAAATAAGCCAGCAGAATTCCCAGCACGACGTTGAACTGGAAGAATCCGACCAGCCGTCCTCGCAACTTTGCCGGAGCAATTTCTGCAATGTACATGGGCCCCAGAACTGACGATCCGCCAATGCCAATCCCGCCAATGACACGAAAAAACACCAGCATGTCCCAATTCAAAGCGAAGGCGCACCCCAGCGCCGATATGAAATAAAGGACTGCCATCAGGCGCAGACTGTCTCGTCGCCCAATTTTCTCCCCGGGCAAGCCCGCCAGCATTGCTCCCAGAATGGTCCCCCAGAGGGCGCTGGCTACGGTGGTTCCAAGCGATGTAGGCGAAAGGGAGTAAGTCTCGGTGAGTGTGCTAGTCGTGCCTGAGATCACGGCCGTATCAAAGCCGAAGAGAAGACCTCCGAGTGCTCCCACGACCGTGCTCTTAGCCAGATGCGAATTGAGCCGCATGGCGAGCTAGGGTATCAGTTCCCGGTAAGAGGGCCCATGATTTTCGCCCGTCCGCGTCATTTTTGTATTGAGAGTGAAGCTGGGGCCACAGTGGGTGCCGCCTTCAGCGCATTCAAGTCGCGTTGCGTATCCCTGAGGGCGCGCCCTTTCACGTTTTCCTCGATCGGTCCGCTCGCGAAGTAGTCCACGATATTCGCTTTGAGATCAGGCGTCAGGTGGTGAAAGTGGTCGCGATATAGGCGGCGCACCAGTCCCGCGTAGGTCCTGTCCGCGAGCTTATAAGTGCCCGCCCGGCTCGGGCCGCCCGTATCGAGATTGCGATTTTCGAAATGCAGACTCGGTGAAATCGCCTCCTGGGCAGCAGGCTGATTTGCACGATCGTTGCTGGATGCATTTTCCTGATTTTCTGCACCTTCAGCTCCCGAGTCATGCTTGTCCGTACTGGCCATGAATCGCTCGCTTCGTTTTAACCCTTCGCCTCCTTTGCCGCTCTGCGGGAGATCAGTGGAGTTAGTGTCGGCCACGCGCATCTCATGGGTGTCGACCTCGTGAACCAGCTGGATGTAATCATTCACGACGTTGTTCATGCTCTTGAAATACCGGTCCTCGGTTTGCGGTGTGGGATCCTTGTACTTGAGCGCTTTGAAGGGACCGAATTTCGGAATCAGTTTAAGAAGAAAGGCAATGAGCCGGGCGAAAAAACCGGGCTTTTGGTACTTCGCCCCGAATTCTTTTTCGTAATCGGCTCGTGAAAGGTGGTAAAGGAATTCGGACCGTGCCTTGTCGCGCTTTTCGTGCGGAACATCAGGCTTCCGACTAGCCAGTGCGACCTGGGTCATCTCCGGAATGACGCGGCTAACCCCAAATCTGAAGGTCTCTATACTCAGATCATCGACTGGAAGAAGATCATCTAATTTGATCCCGTACGTGTCCAGAAACGCGCGCTCGAGCAGGTCCTCCGACACCTGAAAACCTATAAAATCGTGGTACTGCTTCGAGATGTACCGCCTTTTGGCAACTTGCAACACATCGAAGCTGAACTCTGTTTTTAGATGAGCTTCGGGATCGTCTTCATACGTGACCATGTTGCCGTACCTGTCCCGGAGCTTGGGGTATTCGATGGCAACACCGGCGTTGACGGCGGGATGGCCAGCGCAGTCGGCGATATAGTGGCTGAGCGCACCCAAAGCGAAGGCGAATTCGTTAATACTCCGGGAATCGCGAAGCATCCAGGAAACAAAATCTCCGCTGCGAACGTAGTGCAGCATGTTCGTGAATTCATGATTGCCGAATGGGTAATACCCGAGATCCTGGATGACCGACCCGCCATAGGCGTACGCGTGTGCGTCTTTCACCTGCTCGGCAGTGGCGGATGGAAACCGCTGCACCAGCGCCGGTCGTATGACCACTTCCCACGACATATCAATCAGTTCCTCATGAGAAAGCACGCCATACGCGAATGCCGTGGAGGGCAGAAGGGCGGAGCATAGCAACAGGATGGTTGGCAGAACTCGCATGTGCCTCGATGAGATGCGCCCTGGCCAGTGTCAGTTCTCCTCAGACATGTCGGCGCGGTAAACTGACTGAATCGACGCCACTGCCTGATCATTTCTCCTCAGGGAACGTTTCCGGTGGCCAAGGGACATTATCGTGGAAGTACGAGTTTTGTTCTTCGGGATTTTGAAAGATGTCGTGGGCCGCGACGTCGAAACCTTGCATTTGGAACAGGGCTCTACCCTGGCCGATGTTTTGGCGCATTACGAACGTATGCCTGGCATGAGGAATCTACTTTCCTCTCTGGCCGTGTCCATTAACTACGAGTACGCCGGACCGGAGGCAACGCTGAATGCGCAGGACGAGATTGCCCTGTTGCCCCCTGTTAGCGGGGGAGCGGCAGATCTCGCGCAGGACACGTCGGCACGTCGCCAAGAACATGAGGCACCCGGTCAATGCGCGATCGTGCGCCTGCCAATCGAGACCAATAGCATTTTGACGCGAATGAAGGCGGCCGAAGACGGCGCCGCGGTCGTTTTCGAGGGAATTGTTCGAAACCATACGCGAGGACGTCGCACGCTGTATCTCGAGTACGAAGCCTACGAGCCCATGGCGTTGAAGCAGATGCAAGAACTTTCGACTCACGCTTTACAGCAGTTGAAGATCCGAGATCTGGCAATCGTCCACCGCCTGGGGCGGCTCGAGATTGGAGAAACCAGCGTTCTGATTGTAGTGACGTCGGCCCATCGGGGACCCGCGTTCGAAGCTTGCCGCTGGGTCATAGACACCCTGAAGCGCACGGTTCCGATCTGGAAAAAGGAATACTTCGAGGATGGAGCGGTATGGGCCGATGGGGAATCGTTCCCCCCGGAAATTGTTCCGGCTCAGGGCACTGCAGCTATAAAGCCGGCATCTAAATGATGCAGCACTTATGAAAGTTATCTGTCTGCTGGTGCTGCTCGGCGCAACTCTTCAGGCCATACCGGCCCGGGGGCAAGAATCCGAAGAGACCCTCAAGGTAGACGTAAAGCTGGTTAATGTGTTCGTGACTGTCACCGACGAACACGGAGCACCTATTGCCAACCTGAAAAAAGACAATTTTGATCTGTTGGAAGACGGCAAACCGCAAAAAATTTCGGTTTTCGCCAAAGAGTCTGCTCTCCCGCTGTCCATCATTCTCGCCATTGATACCAGCTTGAGTACTCGCAAGGATCTGCCCCTGGAATTAGCGTCGGCGCGGCGCTTCGCGCACGCAATTCTGCGTCCGGTAGACGGGCTTGCCGTCTACAAGTTCAGCGAGACGGTGGACGAGGTTGTGGCTTTCACCCCGGATTTAAAGATGATCGATCGCGGCATTGACCGGATCCGAAACGGGGCAGCGACCGCTCTTTACGATGCCCTATTTCTTGGATCGCGAGCTTTGGAGAGACGACAAGGACGAAAGGCAATGGTGGTAATTACTGATGGCGGAGACACGGTCAGCAAGACTGACTACAAAGAGGCGCTGCGTGCTGCGGAAGAAGCCGAAGCCACGGTCTACAGCATCATTGTCGTCCCGGTCGAGGCCAGCGCGGGGCGCGATACCGGCGGCGAGCATGCTCTCATGCAGATTTCCAGCGATACCGGCGGAAAATATTTTTATGCAAGCTCCCTGCCCCAGCTTGACGATGCCTTCCGGCAAATCAGTGATGAACTCCGCACGCAATACCTGCTGGCATACTACCCCTCCCAGCGCTTTTCCGATTCCGATTTCCGCCGGATCGAGGTGAAGCTGACAGGAACCGACGCCGGTCGCGTAAAAGTGCGCCATCGCGCCGGCTATTACACCTCGAAATCGCCCTGGTAATCCGATCATAGCCTCCGATCTCAGTTCCTGCGGGTACCCGACTCTGGATCTCGGCGAACGCAATTGCCTCATGTCTTCGAATGCGTGCAGCAAAGTTCCGAGGTGACCACGGATTGGGTCATTCTAGTAAGATGATTGATCCAGAATCCCTTGGCATACATTTTTGTGGCGTGGCGGCGCATTACCTCAGCCGGTAGTGCGAAAGGAAGGTAACTACGTTGAATCTTGGTTCTCCGCGGTATCGAAGTGGCTTTGGATCTGCGTCCTTATTTGCAATCATAATTTTAAATTTAGCGGTGGCATTGGGTATTCCTTCTTCTCTGGCCTGGGGTCAAGCACCTCAGGAGCAGAGCAGCCTGACCCCCAGCTCTGGGAATGTTGCGGGCAAGGTAACCGACGATGCAGGTTTGCCCATCCGAAACGCTCTGGTATCCATTCGCAGCCGTGCTACCCAGACCAGCATCAGTGCGAGAACCGACAGCAAGGGCGAATACACCTCTGAACAGGTGCCTTCGGGAACCTATGCGGTTCGGGTCGAATCGCCCAACTATCAGACTGTCGATGTGAGCGTGAACATCCCGGGCGGAGGCACAGCGCGAGCGGATGCGCGGCTGCTGCCCATCAACCCGGGAACACCGAGCGCGAAGAGCACATCGCACGCCAGCGAGTTCGATTCTCTGCCGATTAACGGGCGCAACTTTCTCGACATAACGCAAACCTTGCCGGCCGTCCAGGTCGTGGATGGCGCAGCGCTGGGCGCTGCAAAAACCGGATTGTTCGATCTCTCGATCAACGACCGCGCGGGACGTACCACACACCTGCAGCTGGATGGCACTGACATCATCGACGAAACCCATGGTTCCACGACCCAGAATCTCGCGGCTAGCGGCATCAGCGAGATCGCCGTTACCCGCGCTTTGCAAGACTTGTCCACGCCTCGAAGCGGGGCTGGAACCGTGGACGTGATCACTCGATCCGGCAGCAACGACGTGCACGGCAGCGGATTCTTCGACTACCGTAACAAGGGTGCGGGATTCGCCAACTTCCCCGGTGGCAAGTCCTTCCCCTTTGACCGCAGCCAGTTCGGCGGCTCCGTCGGTGGCGCTTTAAGGAAAGATAGGGCGTTCTTCTTCATCGGGGCTGAGCACGTGCGACAGAACGGCGATAATCCTGTCGCGCTCACGTTTCCCTTCAACCTTCTCTCCGGAGGTTACAAAGCGCCGTATCGTGATACGAATGTTGTCGGCCGATTAGATGGGCGACTCAGACCGTACATGAAGTTGTTTTATCGGGGCAGCTACGACACTGCCAATGATGTTTGGTCGATTTCCAACTTCTCACCGTACCGCACCGAGAACATTGGACAGAATCACACGGTTGGTCTCGACTTCGCGCATGGTGTTTACAGCCACAGCGTGCGGTTCGCATATCTGCGGTACTCCAACAGCCTGACCCAGCAGACTGAAGTTGGATCAATCTTCAATCCGCTGCCGGGCATGAATGTTTCTGTCGGCCAGTTGCAAACCGGTCCCAGCACCGCGGCTCCCACAAAAACGCTGCAAAGCAATGAGCAGATTCGGTACGACGGCATACGCCCCTGGCGCAATCATAGCTTTCGTTTCGGTGGAGCATTCAATCGCATCAGCACAGGTGGTTTTTATGCCCAAGGCGCTGGGGGTGCAACTATCAGCGGTTCTCCCACACTGGCCAATGTTCAGGCCCTTCTTGGAAGCGCGACTGCGCCATTTGGTGTGCTCATAGCCGGCGATCCGGCGGGACCGGCGGACAACCCGCTGAACTATGCGCTCACTGGAATCACTCTATACAGTGGCCGTCAGTTCACCAGCGAGCAATCTGCTTTCGGCTATCCCGGCGGCGGTTTTTTTGATAATCGTATTGATGCGTACCTGGGGGATGCCTGGAAAGTATTCCCAAATCTCACGATCAGTGGCGGCGTTCATTATGTCCGCGACACTGGCCGCACGGATAGCGATGTTGCGCCAGTCACATGCGCGCAAGTCAATCGCGCCCTGTTTCCCAATCCACCCTGTTTCGGCAACACTCTGCTGCTCGATCAATTCGGCAATATTCCCGGGCTCGGTGTTCGAGTGCAGCAGCCGAATACCGACATTTCGCCCCAGGTGGGACTGGCGTGGGACCCGGGCCGCAATGGCAAAACGGTAGTGCGTTTGGGCGCAGGCCTCTACTACGACGACAACCTGTTCAACAACGTCCTTTTCGACCGGAGAGTGCGCCTCGCTCAAGGTCAGTTTGCGGGTAGAGCGAACCTATGCCCAAGCGGTTCCCTGCTTTTTCCCAACGGCTCAGTCGTAAGTTCCGTCGACGGACTGGATATTGCGAGCCAGATTTGCGGGCAGCCTATCGGCAACGTTGCGCATGCCGTTTCCGATTTGCAAGCAGCTTACCTGTTGGCAGGCCGCTCGGGTACTTTTAATCCTTACTTCGTAGGAAATACTCTCAGCACGATGTCGAGCGTGCTCGCGCCGAAGTACAAGAGCCCACAAGTTGTCCAGATTAATGCCGGAATAGAACGGAAGATTGGCCGCAATGGCGCCTTCTCACTCGATTACGTACGCGAGATTGGAACCCATTTCCTGCTGGGTTCAGATACAAATTTGGTGGGCAGCGCAGTCAACATCAATGTAAATGCAGCGTTGGCCGCAATCAACGCGACGCTCGCCTCTAATCCGCTCAGTAGCGGCGTGTGCGCACCAGCGACGAGCGCCGGCAGCAGTTCCCTGACGGCCGTGAATTGCTACCTGAGTCACGTGGCGAACGCGAACATCACGGATTTTGCGCGGCACGGGCTCGATTCGGGCAACACCTACTGCGGCGGATACGCCTGTTCCCTCTTTGGAAAGTCGGCGGCGTTCGCCGGCAAGAACCCCGCCGTGGGGTCGAACGTGATGTACTTCCCCATTGGTCGGTCGAGCTACAACGCCATCCAGATAGGATTGCGAAATGGAGTGGACAACCCATTCCGCCGCGTCCGGCGCATGGATCTTCTCTTTTCCTACACGTGGTCTCGCTATAAGGACAACGTGCCGATCGGTTCGGACGGGCAATTGGCGGGTCAGGACGTTCTATCGCCGGCACAGGATTTCTTGAGCAGCACGCGGTTTTTCGGACCGTCGAGCCTGGACCGTACTCACCAGGTCACAATCGCACCCGTGTTCGAACTCCCGCGAGGACTTTTGCTGAGTTTCATCACCCATCTCGCCTCCCCACTTCCCACGACGCTCTACCTGCCGCAAGCAGGCGCGGGCGGCACTCCAGGAGAAATCTTCCGCTCGGATGTAACCGGTGATGGCACAAGCGGCGATGTAGCGCCGGGCTCGCATGCGGGTGACTATGGGCGCGGCATCTCCGACCTGGCCAAGTTCATCCGAAATTATGACAACGTGTTCGCCAGCCAATTGACGCCTGCCGGCGGACAACTGGTCACCTCGAATTTGTTCGACACCGCACAACTTGTCGCCCTCGGAGCGACAACTCCCATTATCCAGACGCCGCCCGCGAACGCGGTTCGTCCAACATGGCTCAAGACTCTCGACCTGCGCCTGGCCTTTCCCATCCATATTGGAGATGACATCCTGATCGAGCCCAGGGTTTCCGCATACAACGTGCTAAACCTGGCAAATTACAATTCACCATTGCTTCCTTTGAGTGGCGTTCTCGATTCCTCGCCCGGACGCTCCGTCAATAACACGACCAGTAACTGCGGAATCGTCGTAGGCATCTGCACCGCTCAGGCAAATCGCATCGGCCCGGGCTCGGGCGTTTATTCGCAGGCCGCTCCACGACAACTGGAGTTTGGCCTCAGGGTAAGCTTCTAGCTAACCTTTACGTAGATGCAAGGCGTAGATCCAGCGACAAACCCCTGCAGTAGACTAATTCCAGGTCGACCGGATTATCCACAGCAGGGGAGGCCAAGGTGACCCGAAATACTCTTCTACGTGGCTCATTGCTACCGCTGATTTTTGCAGCTCTGCTCTCAGCGCAATCACGTTTTCCCCGTCCACCGCAATCGGCCGAGCGGACCGGCATTCCTCATGCCGACAAGCCGCCCGCAGCAGCGCCCTCCGCCCGCATCGACTTTGTTCAACTGCAACGGGAAGCCCGCGAAATGTCGGATCTGGCGCAAACCATTCCCAATGACATCTCTCAAGTCAATCAAGGTCTTATGCCGAAGGACACTTTAGATAAGCTGAAGCGCATTGAGAAGCTTTCGAAACACATGCGAGGGGAACTGAATCCCTAAGAAGGTCTCCGGCTTGGCCCGTGTAAAATGCCAAGCATGCCTTTCCACATGCAAAATAATTCAAACGCGATGCGCAGAGGGAAAACGCCCCCGCCAGAGGACACATTTGAAGAGGCGGCGTACCTGAAAAACTTAGGGGACAAGCAAAAGCCGGTGAGCCTCAAGCTGCTTGACGGCGAAGTCGTGCGCGGCTGGATTGAGTACTACGATAAGAACATGGTCCGCCTCACTCGCGAGGACGGTCCAAATCTCTTCATTTTCAAACACGAGATCATGTACATCGCGGAAGATGGCGGCAGGAGAAAGTAGTACGGAGTGCCGCTAAGCATTCGCGCCTGAGTACGTGATTTCCGGGGCATTCTTGTTTTTCTGCCTTTCCGCTTTCGACAGCAGACTTCACGACCATGCATTCTAAGAGCCAATTCGTACCCGCCATGATGGACATCGCACGAGAAGCGGGCGCACTCCTTATGGGACACTTCCGGGCTCATCTTAAAGTCGAATACAAGGGCGAGGCCGATCTGGTCACGATCGCGGATCGTCAGTCCGAGGCGCTCATCCTCAAACACATTCGCTCACGCTGGCCGGACCATAATGTACTGGGCGAAGAGGGAGCGCGCATTGAGCTTGGGGGCGACTACCGGTGGTATGTGGATCCGCTGGATGGCACCACGAATTTCGCGCACGGCTTCCCCGTCTTTTGCGTCTCATTAGCTCTCGAGCACAAAGGGCGTCGGGTGGCGGGCGTTATTTACGATCCCACGCGTGACGAGATGTTCGCCGCTGAAACAGGCAGCGGGGCTTACCTCAATGAAACTCGCATTCAGGTTTCAGAGACCGCGCGCCTGGACGGGTGTTTGACCGCAACCGGCTTTCCCAGCCACAAGCGCCACAAGAACCCAAACATTTTCTTCTATCACCAGATCACGCTCAAAACACACGGCGTGCGCCGAGCCGGGTCGGCAGCCCTGGACTTATGCTGCGTTGCCTCGGGACGTTTCGATGCGTTCTGGGAATTCAATCTCAACCCTTGGGATACCGCCGCCGGGGTTTTGATTATTGAGGAAGCGGGGGGGCGGGTCACCCGGTTCGATGGTTCCCCGTTTCAGATCGACAGCCGCGAAACTCTTGCCACGAACGGCCTGGTGCACGAGGCCTTGATGCACGAATTCGCTGAAGTGATGGGCGGTCGCGGCCTGGTGCCCCTTCCCGATCCCCGCGAGTACGTCAAATAAGCGGTCCCGCCGCCGCAGAATCCTTGCCTCCAAAGTTGTGCAAAGTCTTGCTCTCGACTGCGTTCGTGCGCCGCAAAGGCCAGCATTTCAGCCGCTCCACGTTGGTCACGCAGTTGCATGTATCCGATGAGGGCCTGTACGGGACGGCGATAGCACGTTCCGGCTGGCCTGGTTTACTCGGAGCACGCCCATGAGAAAGATCGTATTTTTGGCCTGTCTTTTCTGTGGTACTGCGGCATTTGCACAAAATGCCGCCGTATTGACCTCGTCGCCTATGGTTTCTGTTTACAGTCCCTACGAGCACCGCCAGGGCGCCTCCCGCAAGGACATGGCGGACTTCCAGAACCTGCGCGGCAGCAATGGCTACCGCATCGAGCATGGCGAGCGGCCTCTGTGGGAATTCGCTATACCTTCGCATGAGTTGCCGTTAGGGGATGTCGCGCGCATGTACCGACAGGAACATGCGACCATGAAGAAGGCTGAGTTTCACCGGGAAAATTAGTCCCTGGACCTATCCTTCCGCACTTGGCAGGGATCTGCTCTCCATTCCGGAGGCAGATTCCTGGCACGCCCGTCACAGTGGTCCGCCTACGCTGCTGCAAATACCAAACCGGTTTAGAATAGATTTTGAGGATGGCAGGCGAGAGTAGATCGTGTGCCAGAAGACCTTTCCCAGGATCAGACCGTGATCGATTCACTCAGGCAGCGCAAGATTGAAAAGCGGCCGGACCGCGTCCGGTTGCAAGGGCGGATCCTTTTCTTGACCGAAGACCCGGATCTGATCAAGCGGCAACTTTCGGGCGAGGACCTGCCCTGGGACACGAAGAATCCCGCCAACAACCCCAAGCTGCGGGATGACATTTCAACCGACGAAATCACCCCCGCCCACTACTGCTTCTACTTCGACCAGACGCTTGGCGAAATTCCCTACCTCGGGTTGAAATGCGGTGGTGTTACTCCCATCGGCCGTGGTGAAGTTAAAAGGGGAGGCTTCGTCTGCGCGGTGAGCGGCAAGCGCCGTGGCAAGGGATCCAGCCGCGAGCAATCTCCTTATGCGGAGATGAGCGCCGGAATCCAGGTGGTCATCGCCGAAAATATTGAGCGCATCTACAAACAGAATTGTCAGAACCTGGGCCTCCTGACTTCCACGAATTTTTCCTTGATCGACAAAATCCGCGCCGGCGAGGAGATCGCGCTCAACGAGTTCATGGTGGGCGAGGATCAGATCACAAAGCAGGTGATCGAGTACGGCGGGCTGTTTCCGTTCAACGTCGCGCGCCTGCAGAACAAGGTTTCACTGCCCCCGATCGAGACCGGAAGTCGGCCCATGACCATCACCGAAAAGATTTTTGCAAAACATATGCTTCGGCCGGATGGCGGAATTGGCGTCCCCGCGGTGAAGCCGGGCGATACAGGTTTCACGCGCGTGGACCTGCGCTTCAGCCATGAGTATGTCACTCCCATGGCGGCCATCTTCTTCGAACACTTCGTTGGCAAAGACGCACAGGTGAACGACGCCTCAACTATCCGCTTCTTCCGCGATCACCTGACCTTTCTCGACGAAGTAATCTCCGAAGAAAAAAAGAAAATTGGCCTGCTTGATCTCGCAACCCAACTCAAGCTCAAACAGGAAGATTTCGCCAACAAGCAAGGCATCAAGCTCCATGGCGAATTAAAGGATCGGAAGGGTTCCGAGGGAATTTGCCACTCGGTGATGCTCGAGTCCTACGCCCTCCCCGGACAGGTGAATGTGGGCTCCGACTCCCATACGCCACACGTCGGAGCCATGGGGTGTGTAGCTTTCGGGATCGGCACCACCGACGTCTTCAATTCCTGGATCACTAAGGATGTGCGGGTGAAGATCCCAGAGTCCGTTCGAGTGACTATTCGTGGCAAAAAGCAGCCCAATGTGACCGCGAAAGATTTCATCCTCAAAATTCTTTCCTTGGAGTACGTCCGTTCCGGAAAAGCGCTCGCAAAAGTAATGGAATACGCGGGCGACGCCGTCGAGGCGCTTAGTGTGGACGAGCGTGCCACCATGACCAATATGGCCGCTGAGATCGGCGGCTTTACGGGCATTGTCGCTCCTGATGAGAAAGTCGTGGATTTCCTGGTGGAGCGTCGGGGCGTGAATCGGGATGCCGCGGCAAAAATGATTGAGGGTCTGCACAGCGACCGCGACGCCGAATACGCCGACGTCATTGAACTGGACGCGGCCGAAATCACGCCAATGGTGGCCACACCTGGCGATCCCGGAAACGGCAAATACATCCGCGACCTGAACACACCGGTGCCGGTCGAAATTGCCTATGGCGGCACCTGCACGGCCGGCAAGAATGAGGACATGGATATGTACGCCGCCGTGCTTGCGGACGCTCTCCGGCACGGAAAGCGCGTATCGCCTTCAGTCCAGTTCTACATCCAGTTCGGATCGCAAGACACGCGCGAATACTGCATGCGCAAAGGATATCTGGACATCTTTCACAAAGCTGGCGCCCATGTCATTGAGCCCAGTTGTGGGGCTTGCATCAACGCCGGGCCCGGCGTCTCCACCCGTCCCGACCAGATTGTAATCAGTGCTCAAAACCGCAACTTCCCGGGCCGGAGCGGCCCCGGCCAGATGTACCTGGCCTCGCCCTACACGGTCGCGGCCAGTGCAGTCGCCGGCTACATCGTGGAGTACCAAGCTCGAGAAGAGTTGGTGTCGGTGTAGAGCCGTTCCACAAAGTGCGCTATCCTGTACGCAAACAGGCATTCTTGCTAAAATGTGCGGTTCCGAAATGCCCCGCCGCAATGCTGAGGAGCCAGGGGAACTCCAGGAGACAACATTCTTATGGCTTACGTGATCGCAGAACCTTGTATTGGAACAAAGGACACAGCGTGTGTCGATGCTTGCCCCGTGGATTGCATTCATCCCAAGAAGGACGAAGAGGCACATGCTGCCGAAGAGATGCTCTACATCGACCCGGTGGAGTGCATCGACTGCGGTGCCTGCGTTCCCGTGTGCCCGGTATCGGCCATTTTCGCCCTCGACGATCTGCCGGAGAAGTGGAAGGCGTTTACCGAGCGCAACGCACAGTACTACGGGCGCTAGGCCCGCCCCGTGATAGATTCCTGCAGGCGCACACTTGTGTGAACGGTGTGCGCTTCGCTTTTGCGGCGGCAACTCGTCACCTCAACGAAGGAATGAGAGCCATTGCAGGATGCGCTGGTCGGCCTCACGAAAATCATTCGCCCGTCTGTCCGCCGCCTTTCCATCTCTGTTCCCCTCCATTACAATCGAAGCTTAATCCACCGCATGCGGTGTTCGTAGTGTCACCACGGGCTTCCGGCAGGGAGTGGCGGGTTCCATGGCGCTGAAGGAGTCGGAGGCGATAGTCCTGCGTACTTATCCCTTGCGCGAGGCAGACCTGCTGGTAACGCTGTTCACCCGGATGGAAGGCAAGGTTCGCGGGGTGGCGCGTTCGGCCAAAAAGTCGAAGCGCAGGTTTGGTGGAGCATTGGAGCCGCTTACCTACGTTCGGGCCTTCTATCAAGATCGCGAGCGGCAGGAACTGACGCGCCTGAATTCGTGCGAAGTGATTAACTCGCCTCTGGCCACGGGCGTGACGTACGCGCGGGCCATTGCGCTCGGGCATGTCGCTGAATTGCTCGATGAACTGCTGCCCGACCACGAGGCGAACGACGCCATTTTCCGCCTGACATTGGCGGTGCTGGCTTGTCTGGAGGGGCCTGACATCTGGATGCCGGTGACCTACTTCGAGCTTTGGATGACGCGTTTGGTAGGGTTTCTGCCGGAATTATCGGAGTGCATGGTTTGCGGCCGCGCTCTGAACGGCAGCCGCGCCTTTTTTCACGTCCTGACGGACGGGCTCATGTGCCTCGATGACAAGCGGCTGGCGTCCTCCGAGATCTCGGCAGAGTCGCGTAGCTTGGCAGCGCAGATGTTCCGCACTCCGGTCGAGAAGTTTTCCCATGACGGTTGGGCCAAGGCTCGTGGCGCGGATCTGCGAAAATTTCTGCTGCAAACACTCGAACGCCATATCGAGAAGAAGTTGGTAACCGCGGGAATGCTGGACAGGATCAACGCTTAGCCTTGCTTTTTAAGTGTCCCGAAAGGATCGGCCTGCTGAGTACCGATTCCTGAGCACTCGCTCCATAAAGACAGACGCGTGACCTCATCTAACTTCAATCCGCCAACATTCCAGGAACTCATTCTCAAGCTGCAGACATTCTGGGCTGAGCGCGGTTGTGTGCTGCAGCAGCCCTACGATGTCGAAGTAGGCGCCGGCACGATGGCCCCGGAAACCTTTCTGCGGGTGCTCGGGCCGCAACCGTATAAGGTCGCGTATCTCCAGCCCTCGCGCCGACCTGCCGACGGTCGTTACGGCGAGAACCCCAATCGCCTGTTCAAACACACGCAGTTGCAGGTCATTCTGAAGCCTCCGCCGGAAAACGTACAGGATCTCTACCTGCAATCGTTGGGCGCGATCGGGATCGAATTGCGGCAGCATGACGTCAAATTCGAAGAAGATAACTGGGAATCGCCCACACTGGGAGCCTGGGGCATCGGCTGGCAGGTGATGCTCGATGGCCTGGAGGTCACGCAATTCACATATTTCCAGCAATGCGGAGGTATCGACCTGTTTCCCATCTCCGCGGAACTCACCTATGGCCTCGAACGGATAGCGGCGTTCCTGCAGGATGTGGACTCAATCTACGATATTGTCTGGGCTCGCGATCCGGAAACAGGTCGTGCGACGACCTACGGAGATGTGCGATTCGCCGATGAGCAGCAGTTCTCCGTCTACAATTTTGAGGCTGCGGACGTAGAGAAGACATGGAAACATTTCGAACTCTTCGAGTTGGAATGCAAGAGCTTGCTGGATGGATACGCTGCTCTGCGCGAGAAAAAAGTTGAAGATGATGGCCTCGTCGGCGAGCGCAAGCGCTTCCCTCTGCTCGCCGCTTACGATCTCTGCCTCAAGTGCTCGCACCTTTTCAACATCCTGGACGCGCGCGGAGCGATCTCCGTGACCGAGCGCGTGGGAGTCATTGCGCGAGTTCGCGCCCTCGCAGTCGGCATCGCAAAGGCCTATATGGATCAGCAGCAGGATAAAGCTGAAACTAAGGAGCCGCAAGCTGCCATCAAACCGAAGGTGATCACGATGACGCCGGTAGGATGAGTGCGTGATGGCGCCTGTTCGAAGCCGTTTCAAGGCCAACCATTCTGTGACCGTGCTCACATTCACTAATGACCGGTTTTGAGAGAATGAAAGTTTACTAAATGCCTGATTTCCTGCTTGAGATTGGTTGTGAAGAGATTCCGGCACGCATGATTGATGCCGGAGCGGAGGAGTTGCAGCGCCGGGTTCGCGATCTGCTTCAACGTGAGCGGCTGTCGGCCTCTGGCATAATCACTCGCTTTGACACTCCTCGCCGCCTGGCGGTGATTGCGCAGGACATTGCTTCATCACAACCCGATGTGACTGAAACCCTCAACGGCCCATCGGTTAACGTGGCCTTCAAGGATGGCCAGCCCACGCCGGCAGCACAGGCCTTCGCCAGGAAAGTCGGGGTCGACGTCACCAGGCTCGCTCGCGTCACTACTCCGAAAGGCGAATACGTTGCCGCGGAAGTCACCAGGAAAGGCCGGAGTGCCCGCGAAATTCTCTCCGAAAACCTGCCGAAAGAGATTTCTGCCATTCCCTGGCCTAAAAACATGTACTGGCGCAAGCCTGGGGAGCGGTATGTGCGTCCCGTGCGCTGGATCGTCGCCATGCTGGACGAGCAGGTCCTTCCCCTGACTTTCGCGGATGTTGCGGCAGGCAATTTCTCGCGCGGACACCGCTTGCTGTCAGACGGTCCCGTGGCAATCCCGCGGGCGGGTTCGGACTACGTCGATGTCATGGAGCGAGTCAAGGTCCTCGGAAAAGACGCTCGCGAAAAGCAAATCCGCAGGGCACTCGACGCAATGACGCGCACTGTTCCCGGTGCGCGCTGGAGAGAGGACAAGGCCCTGCTCGATACGGTCGTGAATCTGACCGAATTCCCCTCCGTGATCCTGGGCAGCTTCGATCCTGAATTTCTGGCGTTAGCCGAAGAAGTGCTGGTCACTGTCATGCGGGATCACCAGAAATATTTCGCGATTGAGGACGCCGGCGGCAAACTCAAGCCGCATTTCCTCGCCGTTCTGAATGTCGATGGCGACCCAGCAGGCGTAATCCGTCATGGACACGAGCGTGTGCTGCGTGCCCGCTTCAATGACGCGCGCTTCTTCTGGCAAACCGATCAGAAGATCTCGCTGCTGAATCGTGTCAAGCTGCTCAAGAATGTCACTTTTCAGAAGGATTTGGGCAGCTACTACGAAAAAACTCTGCGCGTACAGCGGTTGTGCAGTTGGATTTCCGAGAGTGTGCGCCAGGGTGGTACGGCGATACGCCCGGGCGTAGTGCACAAGGCGGCTTGCCTGGCCAAGGCCGACCTGACCACCGAACTGGTAAAAGAATTCACCGAATTGCAGGGCATTGTCGGCGGTCTGTATGCGCGCGTACAGCCGCTGGATGAAGATCTGCCGGAGGCCACGCGTTTCGCGATTGCGGACACTATCTACGACCAGTACAAGCCCGAATCGATGGACGATGGTGTACCGCGCAGTGTTGAAGGAGCAGTACTTTCCATCGGCGACAAAGCCGATACCGTCGCCGGAATGTTCGCGCTTGGGCTGCAGCCTACTGGATCGAAGGACCCCTTCGCTCTTCGTCGCCAGGCGAATGGGATCGTCAAGACCATCGCCGAACACAAGCTGCCTATCAGCCTGAGCGTTCTTTTCATGGATGCTTACAACGCATACCAGCACGGGCCTGTTCGCGCAAAGTTTGTCGAACGAGGAAAGTACAAGGATGTGGTCGCTTCCTTTTTCAGAGAGCGCCTTGAGTTCTATCTTAAAGATGTTCTCGGTTTTTCCTACGATGTCGTCAACGCGGTCCTGGCCGGTCGCGCGGGATGCGACAACATCGTAGACGCGGTCACCCGCGCCCGGGACGTAAATGCGGTGCGAGTGACGGCTGATTTCCAGGTCATCGCAGCCGCGTTTAAACGGACGAAAAATATTCTGCGACAGGCCAAAGAAATGGGACGGACGATTCCTGAAAGCCTGCTGACTATCCCTCCTGGCGCTCAGCCAGAAGAGCAAAGGCTAAGTCAAGTTGTCTCCGAAGTTTTGCCGGCCTTTAAAGAACTGGTTTTAAGACGCGACTATGCAGGCGGACTTCGGGAAATGGCAAAGCTACGAGTACCGCTGGACGAATTTTTCGACAAGGTAATGGTTATGGTCGACGAGGTGAACCTACGGGATCGTCGCCTGGCGCTGCTCAACACAATCTTGTTTCAGTTCTCGAGCATCGCCGATCTCTCCGAGATCGTGACGGCAGGGAGTGCCTGAGCTGGTTTGATTATGACTGACAGCGCGAACTTCAACCTCGAGGCTGCATTAAGACATCTCACAGTAAAGGATTAATCATGGCTACTACAACGCTGGAACACGACGTAGAAGTGAGTGAAGCGAAACCCAGTGCCGTCAAATACGTGTATTTCTTCGGCGGCGGCAAAGCCGATGGCAACGGCAAAATGAAGGATGAACTCGGGGGAAAAGGCGCTGGCCTGGCTGAAATGACCAATGCGGCTTTACCCGTGCCTCCCGGATTCACCATCCAGACCGAAGCTTGCCGCGAGTATATGCGGCGGGGTAGCGTCTCCGGCGAGGTGGATCGCCAAATGGAGGAGGCACTGGCGCGGCTGGAGAAGCTGCAAGACCAGCAACTCGGCATAGGCTCAAACCCGCTGCTCGTCAGTGTGCGCTCGGGCGCAAAGTTTTCGATGCCCGGCATGATGGACACCATCCTGAACCTCGGGCTGAACGATGAAAGCGTAGAGGCGCTCGCCCGGCGGAGCAACAATCCGAGGTTCGCCTACGACTCCTACCGGCGCCTGATCCAGATGTTCGGAAACGTGGTCATGGACATCGGAAAATCGGCATTCGACGAAGTCTTTGAAGGCAAGAAGAAACAAAAGAAAGCGAAGCTCGACACCGATCTCGATGCTGCCGCTCTAAAAGAAGTCATTGCCGAATACAAGAAGGTCGTCAAAAAACATGCGAAGCGGGACTTCCCGCAGGATCCACATCAGCAGCTGATTATGGCTCGGGATGCGGTTTTTCGCTCGTGGCAGAACGACCGCGCAAAGCACTATCGGCGCATCAACAATATTTCTGACGATCTGGGCACCGCGGTCAACGTGCAAGCCATGGTGTTCGGCAATCTCGGCGAGACTAGCGGCACGGGCGTGGGATTTACCCGCAATCCCGCCACTGGCGCCAAGGAGTTCTACGGCGAGTTCCTTCTGAACGCGCAGGGCGAAGACGTAGTCTCGGGCGTGCGCACCCCGGTGCACATTCTGGAACTCGAGAAAATTATGCCGCAGGTGTACAACCAGCTGCGCGAAATCACAAGCCGCCTGGAGCAGCATTATCGCGACATGCAGGATTTCGAGTTCACGATCCAGGACGGCAAGCTCTACATGCTGCAGACGCGAAACGGAAAGCGTACCGGCCTGGCAGCCGTCAAAGTCGCGATCCAGATGGTCGAAGAAGGGCTGATTTCGAAGGAAGAAGCCATTTTCCGCGTCGAACCGAATCAGTTGTATGACTTCCTAGTGCCGCGGCTTGATGAAAAAAGCGTCAAGGTAGAAGTTCTCGCGACCGGACTGCCGGCATCGCCCGGGGCCGCCGTGGGACAGATCGTCTTCACCGCTGATGAAGCCGTGGAGAAAGCGGGGCATGGCGCCAAGAAGAATCCCGTCATTCTTGTTCGTGCGGAAACCACGCCGGAAGACATCCACGGCATGGAAGTGGCCGCCGGAATTCTAACCTCGCGGGGTGGCATGACCAGCCACGCGGCGGTAGTCACGCGCGGCATGGGTAAGTGCTGCGTCGCAGGCGCGGGCGATATTGAAGTGAACGAGAAGGGTCGCGAGATGCGCGTCAAGGGCCAGACTTTCAAGAGCGGCGACTGGGTCTCGCTTGACGGTACGACCGGCCGCGTCATTAAGGGCAAGCTGAGCACTATGCCTCCCAAAGCCGACGATCCCGAACTGATGAAGTTAATGGGCTGGGCCGAGCCTTTCCGCACCTTGAAAGTTCGCGCCAATGCCGATATCCCACGGGATGCAATCCAGGCCCGCGCCTTTGGGGCGGAGGGCATCGGTCTGTGCCGCACTGAGCACATGTTTTTTGGTGAGGAGAAAATCCCGCACATGCGGGCGATGATCCTCGCCGACAACGAAAAAGACCGTCGTGCCGCGTTGAAGAAGTTACTGCCCATGCAGCGTAACGACTTCATTGGCGTGTTCCGGGCTATGGACGGCTTCCCTGTCACCATCCGCACGCTCGATCCCCCGTTGCACGAATTTCTGCCTCGGCGCGAAGATCTAATGGTTGACATTGCCACATTCTCCACTCTCGACGCGAAGCAGAAGAAGGCGTTGATCGCTAAATACAGAGACTATGGCGCGAAAGCCGCGGGAGATTTGAAGAAGTTACTTCCCGCTTTGCTGAGCCGGGTGGAACAACTGCACGAGTTCAATCCGATGCTCGGACATCGCGGCTGTCGTCTCGGCATCACCTATCCGGAAATTACCGAGATGCAGGCCCGCGCCATTTTCGAAGCCGCCGTCGCGGTTGCAAAAGATGGCGTAAAAGTTTTTCCTGAAGTTATGATTCCGCTGGTTGCCACGCTGAAGGAAATGGCGAACCAGGCGGCCATAGTGAACCGCGTAGCTGAAGAAGTGTTTAAAGAAAAAGAGCGCAAGGTCGACTACCTGGTGGGCACCATGATTGAGTTGCCGCGTGCCGCCCTGGTAGCGGATGAAATCGCCAAGGAAGCTCAGTTCTTCTCCTTTGGCACCAACGACCTGACGCAGACCACGTTCGGCTTCTCCCGCGACGATGTTAATAAGGTTTTGCCCACGTACATTGCCGAAGGCATTCTTAAACAAGATCCCTTCGCGGTCCTTGATCGCGACGGCGTTGGCCAGCTAGTACGCATGGCTACCGAACGCGGCCGTAAGACGCGTCCAAATCTGAAAGTTGGGATTTGCGGCGAGCATGGTGGAGAACCGTCATCAGTGGAGTTCTGCCACCAGGTGGGGCTCAACTATGTCTCCTGTTCACCCTTCCGCGTATTGACCGCGCGACTGGCCGCGGCCCAGGCCGCGGCGGGGGACAAACTGAAAGGCGAAGCTGGAAGAACGAAATAATAACTGCATAACGCAACATGGCGCGGAGGTTCGGGGCAATTTTTTTGCCACTAAGCTCCGCGTCTTGTGCGTTGAATCTTTGCTACTGCACAGCCTGCAGCCGGGCGATCAGTTTCTGCGCCAGGTTCTCTTCCGATTCTGACCAAAGCAACCGTCCAGTGGCTCCCGTATTTTTCTCCACCTTGTTCGTGAAATCCACCAGCTTATGAATGTTGGAGCGCACCTGCATTTCGGCCTCCGGAGTCAGGGAGAGTCCCTCATACAGGAACGGGGCATCCAAGCCAAAATCAATTTGGATTTCGCCGGTATGCTGGTACGACGCTTCGTCGAACTCGAGTCCCTGGGCGATGAAACGCACCAGGCTTGGCATTTGTCGCCATTCGCCGGACGCCGACTGCGACGGCGACCACAGGTCCCACCGCGCTTCGAACACATACGCATAATCGTCATGCAGGAGATCCGCGGCGATCAGGACCGCTTCCTCGGGCCTGATGCCGGGACGAAATCGCTGTTCGAGGACGGTCGCTTCGTTCCACGAGACCGGATAGAGCGCCACGTTCAGGATTCCCGGATCCTGCCGAGAGAAAGGAAATTGTCGCAGCACGGAAAGCATGTGCGGCATCATGTCCGTTTCTTCGAAGCTGGGGAACCACAAGCTTAGATAGAGGGGATCAGCCATTGTCTCTTCTATGATGATTCTCAACCCTGTTCTGATTCTAACGACGGACGCCTGGTTTACTGCTTGCAGAATTAGTGGGTGTCCTGAGGAATGCCTGCAGAGGATTCGACCCAGCAGACTTGTGTCCGGGAGCTACCGACGAAGTCTATGGAGTAACGTGGAAACGGACCGCTGATTGCGGACTGGCAGCCGAATTTCCGTACAGCGGAACGCGAGGGGCGACGGAATTATAGGAGCGGGATCTGGGGGGCAGCGGAATCTGGGCGGGCGGAATTCTCGTTGATATCCGGATCTTGGGGGCGGAAAGTTGGTCGCAGCGGAATCTCAGAACAGCGAAACGTCGACGGGAACACTATATTCCGGCAGCGGTCGCTCAGGCAGCCAGTCCGCTAAATAGCGCATGCGACGAGCACATTGCGGCCAGCGGGCGAATGTAAAGCAACTGGTCTGAAAGCTAGTGCCTGGCCATTGCCACATTTTGACACTCCAGAAACGACACTGCTACTATCAGGAGTACTTTCCCGCGAGAGTACCATCATCACCGGCCCCACAAGGTCCCCGTCGTCTAGCCCGGCCTAGGACATCGCCCTTTCACGGCGGTAACACGGGTTCAAATCCCGTCGGGGACGCCAACAATCTCACGCACAAACCAGGCCACTACGGTTCTCTGCCCTGCCTGTCAGGACCGGCTAATGCTCCGAAGGCCGCGTTTGGGATAGGGCCAATGAGCGGCAGCTGAGAACGTCCATCCCGTTAGGTCGTGCGTCTCATTGAGAAGCCAGTCCCATGTCAATCGTCTCTTGGTTTTTTCCTGGCATACTCCTGCCGGTGTTGATGTTCTGCGTTTTTTGCGACTACGAGTGTCTGATCTTCTCTCCAATCTTTGATTTAGTCTTTGATAAAACGGACGCGATGTGCAACCGCATGGCATCTAAGGGGGCATGGGGCGGATACAGCTGAAACCTATACTGCAAACGTGGTCCCGCACGTTACGCGGCCAAGTTCCTTCACTTTCGATTGAGATTACCCGCGAATGTCCGTTGCGATGCCCGGGTTGTTACGCTTACGAAGATCATCATCTCGAGGGCACAACTCTTCGCAGTCTCTCTGATTTCAAAGGCGAAGATCTCATCTCCCGTGTGCTCGATCTTGTTCGAGAGCACAGGCCGCTTCACCTCTCGATTGTTGGAGGCGATCCGCTGGTTCGCTACCGCGAACTTGACGTGCTCTTGCCACAGTTGGTGAAGCGTACCCATGTTCAAGTTGTGACTAGCGCTTTTCGTTCCATCCCGCCGGCATGGGCGACTTTGCCGAATTTACAAATTGTCGTTTCCATCGACGGGCTGCAGGCCGAGCACGATGTGCGCCGCAAGCCAGCGACTTACGACCGGATTCTTCGCCACATCCAGGGACATCAGATTGCAGTGCACTGCACAATTACCAGTGCGATGGTCAAACGCAGCGGTTACATACCTGAATTCGTCGAGTTTTGGTCGGAGAACCCGAACGTGGCGAAGATTTGGATGAGCATCTTCACTCCTCAGCGCGGTGCCATGAACCCTGAATGCCTCAGTGCGGAAGAGCGCAAGGGAGTAGTAGACACCCTGCTGCAACTCCGCGGTCGCGGAAACAAACTCGACATGAGACGGGGAATGATCGGGGAATTTCTCGCTCCGCCGTCGTCTCCGGAGCGCTGCATATTTGCCAAGACTACTCTCACATTGTCAGCCGATCTTAAGACCAAAGTTGAACCATGCCAGTTCGGGGGTAATCCTGACTGCTCGCGATGCGGTTGCATAGCCTCCATGGGCTTGGCCGCAATCGGCCACCGAAAGCTTGTAGGTCCGTTGACGGCCGGTCATATTTTTTGGACCTCAGCGGCAATCGGACGATCAGCAACACGTGTCCGGGAATCGTTCCGGGCAGCAGTGAACCGCGAGAACGATCAACAGCCTCAGCTGGGTACGTGTGTCAGAGAATCACTGAATGACGCTCGCTGATGGCGCTTACCGGTACGTAGCGCCGACTTCGATCGCCTTCCCGCTGTTCGCGGAACGAGATAGGATAGAGACATGGAAATCCGCGAGATGGACGAGAAAGATTGCCGCGCTGTGTTGCAGCGCGCGGCGCTCGGCCGACTCGGTTGCTCGCTCGACAACCAGCCTTACGTAGTGCCGGTTTATTTTGCGTATGAAGCCGGGTACCTCTACTCCTTCTCCACGCTGGGGCAGAAAATCGACTGGATGAGGAGCAATCCCAAGGTGTGCCTGCAGGTGGATGAGATGACCAGCGACGCGGAGTGGGCAAGCGTCATCGCCAACGGACGCTACCAGGAATTAGCTGAGCCGCAGCACGAAACCGAGATTGCTCATGCCCGCCAGGTGTTGGAAAAACATCATCGCTGGTGGCTCAATGCCATAGCAGAGCGTCGCTTGCGGATGGGTGATCAATTCATCGAGCCGCTCTTCTTCCGCATTCAGGTGGACTCGCTCAGCGGACTCGCGGCCCACGCTAATGGTGAATCGAGCAGATGATTCCGGTACGACCACTCTTCTTGAGTGATGCCCGATTGTGAACTGCCTTCGCAGGATGCCAACTCCATCTACTCGTGTGTTCTTACGTCCGGCAGCGGCAGTGACGATTGACCGAAGACATACCGCCATCCTGCTGGCGTGCGCACATATGTATCGCTAAACCAGACCGTATAGTCGAAGGTTTTTCCATTCTCAGTTCCTTTTTCCCGCAGTTTCGCGGTGACTACAGCGGTGTCGCCCCACACGCGCACAATCTGATTCGTGTCTTCCTGATTCTCGTACGCGATCCTGCCGCTGCGCGCTTCCTCCAGCAAGTCTGCTTTGGTGTACGTTTTTCCGGATCCAGTGACCAGCACGAAATCGTCAGCAAGAATTCGACCCATTGTGGCAGCGTCGTTCTTTTTGACGGCCGCCTGATATTCCGTATCCAGCGCCGCCACCGCCCTTTGATCGTCGCCCACAGACGCTCTCACCACCCGTAAGGCAAAATCTGTTCCGGCAAGATTCGTCAGGACGGCCGCAAGCAGCGCAATATGTACTCGCAACCCAATGTGCAAGAGTTTTGCGGTATTTGTCATAACAGTCTTGTTGCGCTTGGAAAGTCCGGCAGGAGGTCTTCAGCCTTCGATCTCGCCTTTGATGCTTGCGCTCTCGATGGCTTTACTGACCAGCCGAATCGAACCTGTGACTCTCTCCGGTTGCTTTCCTGACGGCTGTCTTATCTTCGATGGCGACGATTTCGTCTGGTGTGCCATAGCCGCGATCGTGCGCTTTGCTCGAGACTTTGTAAGTGTTCAACTCGCTCCAATGCCATTGGCTGCATACGGCCGGAATCCCGCAGCGACAATAAAGAGTGTAGTGCTCCGATATACTTGAACCCGTGCGCGCCAGGTACGATCCGTTCCGATAAGGGCTGAACGCGATCAGGTATCGAGTACGGCAGTTGGGACATTCAACGCAATGGCGAACCCGGTGCGACATACAAACTAAGGCAACATAGAATGCCTCCCGGCAAAACCCCGGACGTTTGCGGACATCGTTTCGCGATATTCAACTCCTTCGTGAACAAACGATGTGCCGCAGATTTTTTGTTGCTGTCCGAAAACGTCCACTCGCTGCCCTCCGACCCGCTATGATGAACAAGTCGAAACCATGGACCTGGATTGGCAAATTTGTTCGCGCGCGCGCCTGTCGCGAGATTCTCGCTTCGATGGCAAGTTTTTCGTCGCCGTCTTGAGCACAGGAATTTACTGTCGTCCTATTTGCCGCGCCCCCACAGCCAAAGAAAAAAATGTGCGCTATTACCCGACCGCGGCAGCCGCGGCGGCAGCCGGGTTCCGCCCTTGCTTGCGTTGCCGGCCCGAATGCTCCCCGGGAACGCCTGCGTGGACGGGAACACCGAGCACGGTAGCAAGGGCTTTGCGATTGATCGAAGAGAGCGGTATTGAAGATGGCGGAGTCGAAGCTTTAGCCGGTCGACTCGGAGTTGGCGCGCGTCATCTGCGCAGGCTTTTTATCCAGCACCTGGGAGCCACTCCGAGCGCCGTTGCCCAGACCCGTCGTCTTCAATTTGCGAAGAAGTTGCTTGATGAAACGAATTTGCGCATGACTGACATCGCCCTGGCGGCCGGATTCGGTTGTGTGCGTCGGTTTAATGCTGCGATTCGCAATGTGTACCATCGCACGCCGACCCAGATCCGGCGGCTTTCCCGTCTCGCGACCGTCCAGCCGCAGCACCAATACACATTTCGTCTTCGCTACCGGCCCCCTTACAACTGGGAGGCTATGCTGCGTTTTCTCCTGCCGCGGGTAAGCCCGGGGGTCGAAGAAGTGGATGGCGACACGTATCGCCGTTCCATCTGGTTGAACGGCAAAGGGGGGTCGTTGACTGTCTCGCTGGACCCGGAAAACGACGCTCTCGTGGTGGGCATCCAGTTTGGTGATCCACGCGCACTATTCGTAATTGTTGAACGGCTGCGCCTGATGTTCGATCTGAACGCCGATTGGGCAGCCATAAGTGAAACGCTGTGCAGCGATCCGCAATTGGCAACACGCGTTGCGGTGGTTCCTGGACTGCGAATACCGGGTTGCTGGAATGGATTCGAGCTCGCTGTCCGCGCGATTGTTGGCCAGCAGGTTACGGTCAAAGGCGCCACTGCGCTCACAGGCCGGATCGTAAAGGCGTTCGGGCAGCCGTATTCAGGAGCAGGTAATCTCACTCATGTCTTTCCCTCGCCGGAGGTTCTGTCGCGCGCGGATCTCGCCGGCGTCGGTTTGACCAGGTCGCGAGCCGAGACCATACGTTGCCTGGCGCGGGCCATTTGCGACCGGAAAATCCGGTTTGAGGGCGTGGTGGATTCCGACGGTCTGTTGGCCAGCTTGTGCGAAATCCCCGGAATCGGGCGATGGACGGCCCAATACATCGCGATGCGAGCGCTCGGAGAACCCGATGCTTTTCCTTCGGGAGATCTTGGATTGCTTCGTGCCCTGGGCCTGACTAGTTCTCGTGAACTCGAGCGCCGTGCAGAGGCTTGGCGGCCGTGGCGCTCTTATGCAGCCATGTGCTTATGGAACCACGATCACGACGCTGCCCAGCCAGCCAAGAAACCAGTTCCCGCTGGAGGGCGTCCGCGAAAGATTCCCTGCGCGAATGGCAGCATGGCTGCGGAGTTGGCGATCCAGGCCGGCGATTAGCAGCACCGAAAGTTGTGTCAGGCAGCCTTCCTTCTGCCGCCGTGCGAACGATTGTTTTTGATCAAGGTCAATGCTGTGCCGGCAACTCCCAGCACGGCAACTACGGCCAACCATCCCGCATGCGTTTCAGCCCAGAGCTCCGCGCTGTGAGGATGTGCACGTTCATCGAATTTACCGTGAGCTCCGAAATCGCCCGGCAAGGGTTCCCAGAGGTTGTTGGGCCGCGTAGGATCTTCCGGCCCGTCGTACTGTTGCGAGTCGTACCCGGTACGAGCAAGATAACGATCCGCAAAGGAGGGAAACAGCTTGTTGCCGACAATGGCTTTCACCGTCGACCACCCGGCGTAATACTCGCGGCGATGCGGATGATGGGCTGCGTAGTAGATGGCCCGGGCTGCTACTTCCGGTTGAAAGATTGGCGGAACAGGTTGCGCCTTGCGGGCCAAGCGGCTCTTCACCCATCCAAACTGCGGAGTGTTAAGCGCGGGCATCTGCACCATGGTGGTTTGCACGTGGCTGTGGTCGTGAAGGAGTTCGGTGCGCAGCGACGCAAAAAATCCCAGCACCGCGTGCTTGGACGCGCAGTACGCAGCCTGCAAGGGAATGCTGCGGTAAGCCAGAGCTGAGCCCACGTGAACGATCGTGCCGCGGTCGCGCGGCAACATGCGCTTCAAAGCAGCCAGCGTGGCATACACGTAACCCAGGTAGGTCACCTCGGTCACTCGGCGGAACTCTTCCGCGGTCATTTCCTTAATGGGCGAAAACACGGAGGCCATTGCGTTATTGATCCAGATATCGATGGGGCCGAGTTCCTGCTCGACCTGCTCGGCAGCCTGTTCCACCTTGTCGGCATTCGCCACATCCAGCGGGAGCACCAATGCCCTTCCGCCGGCTGCCTCAACCTCCCGCCGAGCTCCTTCCAGTCCATCTCGTCCTCTGGCAATCAGCCCGATGGACGCGCCCCGTTCCGCAAACTCGCGAACTGTCGCGCGCCCGACGCCGGCGGATGCACCGGTGATCACCACTACTTCGTTTTTGGCCACAATCTTCTCCTTTGCTATTCCAAGGTTGGATGTCTACCGGGGCACTGATGTTTACCGCGAAATCGCCTTTCGCACCGCGCCGTCGGCGGGATTAATATCGTGATACGATATCCTGCTTTTTCTCTCCGCGGCTAACCGTCTGGCGAATCGGGACATCGAATATTTGTGGCAGGTTCCCCCGGTCATCATCCTGAAATCGACGACAAAGGCTTGGTGCGCCGTCAGTCCAGCTCCATTCCTGTTGACCGCATACAAGTCTCGACTTACACGATCCCAACCGACTTCCCTGAATCAGACGGGACTCTCGAATGGAAGAGCACCACGCTCGTACTGGTCACGGCTAGCGCAGGCACCGAGCACGGAGTCGGCTATACATACGCTGACCACGCTACAGCGCTGCTGATTCGGGACACGCTGGCCCCGGTTGTCAGTGGTCGCGATGCCATGTCACCTAACGCGGGCTACATGGCGATGTGGCGCCGCATTCGCAACCTGGGACGGCCGGGCATTTGCTCCATGGCGATTTCAGCTGTGGACTGCGCTTTATGGGACTTGAAAGCCAGATTGCTGAAAATACCGCTGGTTACGTTGCTCGGGCAAGTGCGCGAAGGGATAGCGATTTACGGCAGCGGCGGATTTACCTCCTATTCAGATCAGCAGCTCGCGCAACAGCTTTCCGGCTGGGTACAGCAAGGGATCGCGCGCGTGAAGATGAAAATCGGCCGAGACGCGGAAGCAGATGTACATAGAGTGCGTATGGCTCGGGAGGCGATTGGGAACTCGGCAGAGTTGTATGTTGACGCAAACGGAGCCTACACGCGCAAGCAGGCGATTGCCCAAGCGCAAATATTCGCTGACTTCGGAGTGACCTGGTTCGAAGAACCCGTTTCCTCCGACGATCTCGATGGGCTCCGCCTGATCCGGGACCGCGCTCCTGCTGGCATGGATATTGCTGCCGGCGAGTATGGTTATGATGTCTTTTATTTTGATCGCATGTTGGCTACCGGTGCGGTTGACGTGCAGCAGGCCGATATTACTCGATGCGGTGGGATCACCTCAATGTTGCAGGTTGCGTCTCTCTGCCAGGCACGCAACATCCCGTTGTCCGGGCACACGGCCCCCGCGTTGCACGCACATATAGCTTGCGCCATTGCTCAATTCAAGAACCTTGAATATTTCCACGATCATGTCCGGATCGAGCGAATGCTCTTTGATGGACTGCCTGAGCTTGTCAACGGCGAACTGCGCCCCGACTTGTCGCGGCCCGGACTCGGACTCGAATTGAAAGATGCCGATGCTCAGAAGTTTGCGGCTTGAGTGAGGAGAGAGATGTCTGCGAATAGAGTTCCGCTGATTTCACCTGAAGAGTTAAGAAAGCCGGCCGAAATGCCGAAAAGGGCTTTCGGCACTGTCGACGTTGCCGCGCTTGAGAACGAACTGCGAAATAGTGTCGAAGGGGAGGTCCGTTTCGACGTCGGCAGCAAAGCCATGTATGCGGTAGATGCCTCGAACTACCGGGAAGTGCCAATCGGAGTAGTAGTCCCCCGCTCGAAAGAGGACGTGGTCCACACGGTGGCAGCATGCCGCCGTTTTGGCGCTCCGGTGCTATCCCGCGGCGGTGGGACCAGCCTGGCGGGCCAGTGTTGCAATGTTGCCATTGTGATCGACTGGTCCAAGTACATGCACGGCGTCCTGGAGTTGAATGCGACGGAGCGCTGGGCGCGCGTGTTGCCGGGAACCGTTTGCGACGAGCTGCGCAAGAAGGCGCTGAAAGACACGCACAACCAGCTCGTGTGGGGGCCGGATCCCGCTACGCACAATCACTGCTGCTTCGGGGGAATGATCGGCAACAATTCCTGCGGCTCGCATGCGCAAATGTCGGGCAAGTGCGACAACAACATCGAGGAGCTCGAAATCCTGCTCTACGATGGCACGCGCATGATTGTCGGCTGGATGAACGACGCTGAACTGGACCAGGCGATTTCGCGCGGTGGACGGGAGGGAGACATCTACCGCCGGCTGAAGTCCCTGCGCTCCCGTTATGCCGATTTGATCCGCGATAAATATCCTCCCATTCCGCGCAGGGTTTCCGGTTACAACCTCGATCAGCTCATCCCGGGCAAGAATGGCCGATTCAATGTCGCACGCTCGCTGGTGGGAAGTGAGGGTACGTTGGTCACCATCCTCGAAGCCAAGTGCCGGCTGATCGATGCCCGGGCGGAGCGAGTTCTTCTCATTCTCGGCTACCCTGACGTGTACGAAGCCGCCGATCATGTGACAGAGATCGACAAATTCCAGCCGACTGCATTGGAGGGAATCGATTATCGCCTATACGAAAACATTCAAAAGAAGGCCGGCCCTCACACGCCATATCTGCGCATGTTGCCCGAAGGAAAAGGTTGGCTGGTCGTGGAACTCGGCGCGGATAAAAAGCAGGACGCTATCGATCTCGCGCACCAGGTCATGGATGATCTGAAGCATCAGGCCGGTGCCCCCACAATGAAGCTGTATACCGAAAAGAAGGAGATGGAGCACATTTGGGAGGTGCGGGAATCGGGCTTGGGAGCAACTGCATTCGTTCCGGGAGAACCGGATACATGGCCGGGTTGGGAAGATTCTGCCGTTGCCCCGGAAAAGCTTGGTGGATATCTTCGTGAGCTGCGCGCGCTCTACAACAAATACGAATACAATCCCGCGCTCTACGGCCACTTTGGGCAAGGCTGCGTCCATTGCCGAGTCGATTTTGACCTGACGAGCGAAAACGGAATTAAGAAGTGGCGTTCTTTCATGGACGAGGCCACGGACCTTTGCGTGAAATATGACGGTAGTCTCAGCGGGGAACACGGAGACGGCCAGGCGCGTTCAGAGTTTTTGTACAAAATGTTCGGAGAGGAGTTGCTGCAGGCATTCCGCGAATTCAAATCGATCTGGGATCCCGACTGGAAGATGAACCCGGGAAAAATTGTCGAGCCTCACAGGATGGACCAGGACTTGCGCTTGGGCGAGGACTATCACCCTTGGGATCCGCCGACCCACTTCAAATATCCCGACGATCATGGAAGCTTTGCGCATGCCGCATTGCGCTGCGTGGGCATCGGGAAATGCCGGCGTAAAGGCAGCGAGAGAGTTGAGGATGACACCATGTGTCCCAGCTTCATGGTGACCCACGAAGAGCGGCACACCACGCGCGGGCGCGCTCACCATCTCTGGGAAATGTTGCACGGCGATGTGATCACGAATGGCTGGCGTGATGACAGCGTGAAAGAGGCGCTTGACTTGTGCCTCTCTTGCAAAGGTTGTAAGGGCGACTGTCCCGTCAACGTCGACATCGCGACATACAAGGCGGAATTCCTGTCCCATTACTGGGAGGGTCGGCTGCGTCCGCGATACGCCTATGCGTTCGGCCTTGTCGATCAGTGGTCGCGCATAGCATCTCTCTGGCCTGGGCTCGTCAATCTCGTCACTCAGACACCTGGGCTCAGCCATGTCGCAAAACTGCTGGCCGGCATGCCCCAACGGCGACAGATACCGGAGTTCGCGCCGCATACCTTCCAGCACTGGTTTCGCAAGCACGGCTCCTCGTCACGCGCCACAAACGGAAAAGTAATCCTGTGGCCTGACACATTCAACAACTACTTCTTCCCGGAGACTGCCCAGGCCGCAACCCAGGTCATTGAAGATGCCGGGTTCGAGGTCGAGGTCCCGAGCATGCATATTTGCTGCGGTCGACCGCTGTACGACTACGGCATGCTCGACGTCGCGAAGTCATATCTGCAAAGAACAATGCAGATTCTCCGGCCTCAGATCGAGTCAGGTGTTCCCATCGTAGTGCTTGAACCAAGCTGCGCGTCTGTTTTCCGTGATGAACTGCACAACCTCTTCCCTGATGACCGGTTGGCGCAGAAACTTAAGCAACAAGTCTTTCTCCTCAGCGAGTTTCTCGAAAAAAAGGCCGACGCTTATCAACTTCCGCGATGGACACGGAAAGCTCTGGTCCAGGGACACTGCCATCACAAAGCGGTGCTGCGCTTCGACGATGAAAAGTCCGTTTTAGGAAAGCTCGGCCTGCAATACGACCTGCTTACATCCGGTTGCTGCGGTATGGCGGGATCGTTTGGATTCGAGAACGAGAAGTACGACGTCTCCGTACAAATTGGCGAGCGCGTTTTGTTGCCCGCAGTGCGGAAAGCCGATTCCAGCACTGTAATCATTGCCGATGGGTTTAGTTGCCGCGAACAGATTTCTCAAGAGTCAAACCGGCAGGGCTTGCATCTTGCCGAAGTGATTCAGATCGCGAAAAATCAGGGCGGCCAGATGGTCGACGGCAATTACCCGGAATCTGAGCTGGTCAAAAAAAGAAAAGATGTTCGGCGCAAGACGAGACTGCGAGCCCTTGTTGTGGTGGCCGGAATCGCAACTGGCGCGCTGCTGCTGGGCAGGGCGGCAACACGACACTGACATTGAGGAGGATCCATGGCTAAAGCAGTGGGAGTAAGGGAGTGGGTAATCGCGGAAGGATACATTCCTGCGGCAAGCCACGGGCCGGAGCCGCAGATGACGAGTCACGAAACCGTGTGCCTGTTGAATACTTCCGATCAGGATGCCCACGTGGAGATCACAATTTACTATTCCGATCGCGAGCCCGGCGGTCCTTATCGGGTCACGGTTCCAGCCCGCCGGACCAAGCACTTGCGATTCAATAACCTGCAAGATCCCGAGCCGATCCCAAGAGACACCGATTACTCAAGCGTGATTCGTTCCGATGTGCCCATCGTGGCGCAACACACGCGTTTGGACTCGCGCCAGGCAGAGAATGCCTTGATCACAACCGTGGCGTATCCCAATGCAGCCTGAGGCCAGCAACGGCGGCAAGAGCAGCAAATTACTTCATGTGGTAGAACGCTCCCAGTAAAGCACCGAATACCACGTGCGAGAGCAGTGCCGCGAGCGGAGTGCGTATCCCGTAATGCAAAGCGAGAAAACCGGGAGGCTCCAGCATATTCTGCGCTGTGGGCCCATGCTGCTCGCTGGCCATTCTCGGATGCAGGCCGGGCAAAAGCGCCGTGACGACCGTCAATACGAACAAACCGTGGAGCACGCCAATGATCGCTCCGCGCCACCAACTCGCCGCTCCCATCGAGTGAAAGATGAAGACGTATATGAGGGAGAAGAGCCAGCCAATCGCCACGTGAACTATAAAGCCATAAAGCTTCGCTCTGTCCCGGTCAGGGGTGAATATGGTCCCGAGCATATAGGGAATATTCATACGCGTAAGGCCCATGCCCTGCGTCATTGAACTCACCGTCGTGAGCAGCAGGGTCGCGAGAAATCCCCAGAGAAGCCAGCTTCCCCAATTCATACCCGGGCCTCTCGTTTCGAGGCAGCCACATCGGAACCCACCTTGACGGCGGGATGTGCCTTGCCGCGCTTCTGTTCTTCAAGGGTTAGTGCTGCGCTGATCAGGCCGACGTGGCTAAATGCCTGCGGAAAATTGCCCAGCGCGTCGCCGGAGCCTGGCTCAATCTCTTCCGCGAAAAGACCCAAGTCGTTGCCGTAAGTGAGCAACTGTTCAAACATATGATGTGCCTCATCTAGTGAGCCACCACCCAGGGCCACGTGCTCGACTTGCCAAAAGCAACACACTCCGAATGCGCCTTCTTGCGGATCGCGCTCATAGCGGTAAAGCAGGCTATCGCCTGCTCCCAAAGCTTCTCTGATTTTCCGATAGGTAGAATGCATACGCTCCGACTGGGCCTGCTCGAATCCGTACCACGGAAGACGCAGGAGCGTGGCATCCATGTCATTGCTGTCCAGGGTCGCCACGTAGCTGTGCAGCTGTTCGTTCCAGGCGCGGGTTTCAATCTGCTCGCGGATCCGGTCGCGCTCGCGCGTGAAAGACTCCCGCGGAATCCCGGGCACAATGCCCTTTTCATTCATCGCCAGCAGTCGGTCCAATGCAGTCCAGCAGAGCAGGCGCGAGTGCGTGTGATTCTGCGGGCCCGATCGTGGTTCCCAGATTCCTTCATCAGGACGGTCCCAGTGCCCGGCAACGTATTTTCCGAGCCCGATGAGCACCTTTTGCGTGGTCCGATCAAAACCTTCAACGTGTTGCGCATATTGCGCTGCCGCATCGATCACTTCCCCATAGATGTCCATCTGAACCTGTTTGCGGGCCGCATTGCCAATGCGCACAGGCCGAGAATCCATGTAGCCGCTCAGACGATTTACTTGGCATTCATGGCTGGCTATCTCTCCGAAGACCGTATACAGGACGCAAAGCTCTGGCTGTGTCAATCGCGTCGCGTGCAGCAGCCATGTCAAAAAGGCCTCCGCCTCGGCCACGTAGCCGAGACCGACCAAAGCCCGAACCGTGAGGGACGAGTCACGGAGCCAGCAATATCGGTAGTCCCAATTAAGAGAATCACCGATACGTTCTGGCAGAGAGGTGGTCGGGGCCGCCGCAATCGCGCCAGAAGGAGCATACGCCAGTAGCTTCAGCGCGAGCGCGCTCCGTGTGACGGCGTCGCGATAGGGACCGCGATAGCAGGACATGGCAGCCCAATTCTGCCACCATTTCACCGAACGCTCGATTGCGGCCCTGGTGTTCTCGCCTAGCGCGGGCAGAACTGCGGGAGATTCTTCTGCATATGTCAGTGAGTACTGCAGCACGTCACCTTGCTTCAGAACCACTCTGGCCGTCGCTCTCTCCTCGCCAAGGTGTAGGGGAATGCTGCTGCGCAGCCAGTAAGCTCCCCGATTGACATCCATCCGCACTCCGAAATTACCCAGGCTCTGCATTCGCATCGACTTCAACCCATACTGCGCTCGCGGATAAAAATCGATTTCGACTTCGCATTCTCCCTCCGAACAGCGCACTTCCCGCACGAGTTCATGGTCTGGAAGAAGAGTTGTGCATTTGAATTCTTCGGATGACACAGGCATAAGGTCGGTCAGCGTTGCCCGTCCCGCCTTGCACAGAAATTCGGTTTCGAGGACATTGGAGTCCTGCACGTACCAGCGCTTGACGGTGAATGAGCCGGATGGGCGTATCGACCAGTATCCGCCTCGGTCGCGATCGAGAATACGTGCAAAGATGGAGGGGCTATCAAAACGCGGCCAGCACAGCCAATCAATTGCGCCGCGGTTGGAAACCAGTGCTGCAGAACGGCAATCGCCAATCACCCCGTAATCTTGGATTTTCGGAAACTGTCCTGTAAGCGGCAGCACGAAATGAGATGACGCATGTGGCACGAAACGATGCCATATCGCCAGCACCTCTCGATTGTTTGCTCCGCAGTCTCCGGTAAAATACAAAGTGTGCCCGAGCCTAAGTTGCTGCACGCCCAAACCTTATCGAAAGTTCCTATCTTTTCTGGCCTGACCGAGAGCGAGTTTGCATTCCTCGTGCAGCGAGTCGTGCCACGACACTATTCCGCTGGGGAGACGGTGTTTGGAGAAGGCGAGCCCTGCTCGGGCCTGTACGTGGTGGAATCGGGCCATGTCCGGATTTTCAAAAGCTCGGCGGGAGGACGGGAACAGGTGCTCAGCATCGACGGGCCCGGCAGCTCCATCGCCGAGCTGCCCGTATTCGATGGCGGAAACTACCCTGCATCGGTGTCTGCCGTCGACGACGTAACCCTTCTCTTTTTCAGCAAGCAGGATTTTCAGGCGCTGTGCCTAACTCACCCCCAGGTTGCTCTGAAAGTTTTGCGTGTGGTTGGGGCACGTTTACGAAAACTGGTCGGCATCATTGAGGAATTGTCGTTCACCACGGTACGGCATCGCCTCGCAGCTTACCTTCTCCGCCTCGCGCAAAAAGAAGGAAGGGTCACGCCGGAAGGCTTGGAAGTTACTTTGCCGGTGAGCAACCAGGAGCTGGCCTCGCAGATCGGCACGGTACGCGAGTTGGTGTCGCGTAATCTTTCGCGCCTTCAGGCGGAAGGCATGCTCAAGATGGATGGCCGCATCGTCATCCTTTGCAATCCTAAAGCGCTGGAAACTGAACTACAGTCGGCAGGCTGATCCCCAGCCTGGCCTCCAATCTCTCTCCTGCGGCCCTGTCGGCCAAATCTGCTGATTAACAACTGCCCGTGACATAAGTCATCGGCAGACACTCTGGACCGCGTTAGCCTCAAGCAGTCGGCCAAGCCATGACGCTTACCGGCAGGAGAATGTCATGAATTTGAGCGCACAAAAGACCGTAAGAGAACTCGCGTTGGAGAACTTTGCCGCGACTCGGATTTTTGAGGAACTGGGGATCGATTACTGTTGCGGCGGTAACCGTCCGCTGGAAGAGGCCTGCCGGGCTGCTAATTTGAATCCGGACCAGGTGCTGGATTCACTGGAAATGGCGTTGAACGCTCGGCGGGCCGCTTCGGCCGATCGCAACTGGCAAACAGAACCACTCAGCGACTTGATCGAGCACATCAAGGCTACCCACCACAAATCCACTCGCGACGCGATTGCCCGTATTCCCCCATTGCTGGATAAAGTTTGCTCCGCCCACGGCAAGAATCACCCCGAGTTGATCCATGTGCGCGGCGTGTTTCGCGGACTAGCCCAGGAATTAACCACTCACATGTTGAAGGAAGAGATAGTATTGTTCCCCTACATTACGCGCATGGAAGATGCGACGATCGCCAAGGAGCCACTGCTGCCGGCGCCCTTTGGATCCGTGCAAAATCCCGTCACGATGATGGAACATGAGCACGATTCGGCGGGAACTGCGCTGCGAGCGATGAAAACCGCGAGCGCGGGCTATGTGCCGCCGCCAGACGCTTGCGTCAGCTATCAGACTCTTTACCGGGCGTTGACCGAGTTTGAAAGGGACCTGCATCAGCACATTCATTTGGAGAACAATGTCCTGTTTCCGCGGGCAGTCGCGATCGAAAGAGCTTTCTAGCCCCCAGTTCCGTCGCAGTTTTTTCGAAACATTTTGTCGCGAACCACAAGATAGAAGCGAAGAGTCAAGTTCGTACGAGAGGTAATCAATCATGACTTATAAGAAACTATGGATCGCCTTAGGTTTCGTCCTGGTCATTTCCTTTGCGGTGTTGGGCGGAGTCGGGGTCAAGGTACTTAACAATGCTCCGCCAATTCCCTCGCAAGTCGTCACGGCGGATGGCCGTGTGTTGTTCGATGGCAACATCATCAAGGATGGACAGGGAGTATGGCAGTCCATTGGCGGCCAGGAGGTCGGCACGGTTTGGGGCCATGGTTCCTACATCGCACCCGACTGGTCTGCGGACTGGCTGCACCGCGAATGCATATTCATTCTCGACCGCTGGGCTCGTGAGTCCGGAGCAGCAAACTACGCGGCGCTTGACCCGGAACAGCAGGGCGCATTGCAGGCCCGACTGCAACAACTAATGCGGACGAACACGTATGATCCCGCCACCGGCGAGATCAGGCTTGACCCCGTTCGCGGCGCAGCCTTCGAGAACCTTGCCACCTACTACGCCGATGTTTTTACGCGTGGCCGCAATGACTACGCGATTCAGCCCAACGCCATGAGCGATCCCGCGAAGTTGCGGCAGATGAGCGCGTTTTTCTGGTGGACAGCCTGGGCCGCCACCACCGATCGCCCCGGCAGCAATATTACTTACACCCAGAATTGGCCGCATGAGCCGCTGGTGGGAAATCAACCTACAGGCGGAGCGATTGTATGGAGCGTTGTCAGCTTCGTCCTGTTGCTGGCCGGGATCGGCGGCATGGTTTGGTACTTTGCATCGCAGCCGCGCACTGTCGCGGAGGAATTGCTTCCCGAGGCGGATCCCCTACTGGGGTTACGGCCCACTCCATCGCAGCGCGCAACCGTGAAGTACTTTTTCGTGGTAGCGGCGCTCTGGGTCGTGCAGGTTGCGCTGGGTGCCATTACCGCACACTACGGCGTAGAAGGATCTGGCTTCTACGGAATTCCACTGGATCGCTGGCTGCCGTACAGCGTAACCCGCACCTGGCACCTGCAAATTGGATTGTTCTGGATCGCGACTTCGTGGCTGGCGACCGGTCTCTACGTCGCACCAGCGGTAAGCGGCGTCGAACCCAAAGGACAGCGGCTGGGAGTCAATGTTCTTTTCGGCGCTCTCATCTTCGTCGTGGTTGGGTCTCTCGCCGGTGAGTGGATGAGCATTCAACACAAGCTTGGAAACCTGTGGTTCTGGTTCGGCACGCAAGGTTATGAATATGTTGACCTGGGCCGCGTCTGGCAGATTCTGCTATTCGGCGGACTCGTTTTCTGGCTCTGGCTGATGTGGCGCTCTCTGAAACCCGCGCTCGCGAAGCGGGACCAAAGTCATTCCCTGCTGCTGATGTTCTTGCTCTCCAGTATTGCGATACCCTTGTTCTATGCGGCCGGCCTGATGTATGGGCAGCGTAGCAACCTGGTCACCGCGGAATATTGGCGCTGGTGGGTGGTTCACCTCTGGGTAGAAGGATTTTTTGAGGTTTTCGCCACCGTCGTCATTGCATTCCTGCTGACTCGCCTGAAATTACTATCGGTTCCGACCGCCACCCGCGCGGTGTTGTTCTCCACGGTAGTGTTCCTCTCCGGCGGGATCATCGGAACTTTCCACCACCTGTACTTCGCGGGCACGCCGAATATTGTCCTGGGACTTGGCGCTGTATTCAGCGCGCTCGAAGTCGTGCCACTTGTGCTGATCGGTTTTGAGGCCTGGGAAAACATTCGCCTGGCGCGTTCGCGGCAACAGCATATCTGGGTCGCTGCCTACAAATGGCCAATCTACTTCTTTGTGGCTGTCGCGTTCTGGAATTTCGTGGGAGCGGGATTGTTCGGATTCCTTATCAATCCCCCGGTTGCCCTCTACTACATGCAGGGTCTGAATACCACGCCGGTGCACGGCCACACCGCGCTATTCGGCGTCTATGGCATGCTCGCTCTGGGCCTGATGCTCTTCTGCCTACGTGCTCTGCGGCCCGGAAGGGCATGGAAAAACCCGCCACTGTCATTCGCGTTCTGGGCCATCAACATCGGACTTGCTTTGATGGTTTTGATCAGCGTGCTGCCGATTGGCCTGATGCAGGCATGGGCTTCCGTTGAATACGGCACCTGGTATGCCCGTTCGGCGGAATTCCTGCACTCCAGCGGAATGAACCAACTGCGCTGGATGCGCATGATCGGCGACAGCATTTTTGCGCTCGGCGCCCTCGTTCTTGGCTGGTTCGTGCTCGGGCTCGTGACGGGCCACTCCTATGACAAGCGGGGCTACGTCAGCGAGGGCGAATGGGAAGTGCGGACCCACGAAGTGGCCGCGATGCACGATTAATTCTTATCAATCAATTTCAACTGACCAGCCCGGCCCACCTGTAAGGTCGGGCTGGGTTTTGTCTGTCTGCCAGCGTGACATAAGTCATTTCCTGTCTGCCCCCGATTTGCCATCCTGACTTTGCGAGGAATGGTGTTATGCAACCGCAATTTGATTTCGATCAAAGCCCGTTTATTGTGATCTGGGAGACCACGCAAGCTTGTGATTTGGCGTGCGTTCACTGCCGCGCCTGCGCACAACCGATGCGAAACACGCTGGAACTGAGCACCGTCGAAGCCAAGCGTCTGATCGACGAAGTGGCTGCGCTGGGAGCGCCCGTATTCGTGCTGACCGGTGGTGATCCCCTGAAGCGGCCGGACGTCTTCGAACTGGTTGAGTATGCTTTATCGCGCGGTGTGCGCATCTCGCTTACCCCCAGTGCCACGCCATTGCTGACGAGAGAAGCAATTCTGCGGCTAAAAAATTGCGGCTTGGCGCGGCTCGCCATCAGCCTGGATGGACCGACCGCCGATGTGCACGATGCGTTCCGCCGCGTTCCTGGTTCTTACGAGTGGACCCTGCGCGCCATCCGATGGGCCCGGGAGATCGATCTTCCCGTGCAGATCAACACTACAATTACCCGCCGCAACCTGGAGCACCTGGATTCCATTATCGCGTTGATCGAATCATTGGACATCGTTCTGTGGAGCGTGTTCTTCCTGGTTCCGACCGGCCGCGGATCGTGCGGCGACCTGATTTCGGCGGAGGAATTCGAGCTGGTTTTCGCAAAGCTTTACCAGACTTCGCGCCGGGTTAAGTTTGATATTAAAAGCACGGAGGCGCAGCACTATCGCCGCTATTTACTACAGCGCAGGACTGAGGAAAGGCGCAAGGCGAACGGCCAGGCCCTCCCGTCCATGCTGGGCATGAGCACGCCTGATGGGATAGGTCGCGCGCCCAAGGGCATCAACGACGGAAAGGGTTTTGTCTTCATCTCCCATCTCGGCGAAGTTTTTCCCAGCGGGTTCCTGCCTATCTCAGCAGGAAATATTCGGAAACAATCGCTGGCAGAAATCTACCGGAACTCGCCCCTGTTCACTTCGCTCCGCGACAGCGCCAACCTGAAAGGCAAATGTGGCGATTGCGAATTTCGCGAAATTTGCGGTGGGTCTCGAGCGCGAGCCTATGCCCTGAGTGTGGACATCTTTGCCGAGGAGCCTTGCTGCACGTGGCAGCCCAGGACGCGCCGCAACAATGCCGTTTTCACTCGTGTTGTCGAAGAACTCGCCTGCGTCACGAAAGCTTGAACCAGGTTTATCCGACAGGTTCTGTTGCAACCGCCCAGGCCTTGCCGTCCAGGTGCCCAGGCAATGGCAAACCAAAGAGCTTAAGGATGGTGGGCGCGACATCAACGATCGCGGGCTTCTCGTCGGCAATCTTGAAATTCGAAAAGAGCACGCCCGGCACAAGCCGGGGATCTACGCAATGGTCTCCGCTCCAGGCCTTAAGATTGTCTTCAAAGATCTGGCTCGTAACTTTGCCCATTACCGAATCCCATGACGCGCGGAAACCTTCGCCATACCCCACGATCAGGTCTGGAGCGTTCTCCACGTAAGGACCGGCGTAGGTAGTATCGCAATCGAAAACACCGGTGATCCCGATGCGGCCGGAAGCCGGATCGACGAGTCCATCGAGCTTGTTGCGGAGCTCCTGCTTCAGGCTCTCCGCTTCCGTACCGGGTGCGACAATCCCTTGCCGCTCGCGCCCTTTCATATTCAGATACAGACCGTTCAGTCCCATGGTGTAGGCGCGCGTACGCGACCAGTCCACGTCGTCAAACCAGTCGCCGCTTTCCGTCTTTCCGGATTTCAGGGCGAGATATCCATTCTGGTGTAACCATGCATTCAGATTCACGCAGCGGGCAAATGACTTGAATCCGTGATCGGAAATCACCATCAGCAATGTGCGATTGTCGATCTGTTTCATGACACGGCCGATCAAATCGTCCATCCGGCGATACAGATCCTCAATCACATTAGGCCGCTGGTCGCGAGCAACGTTCCGGGCCGCGGGATGGTCTTCATCAAGATAGCGCCAGAACATGTGCTGCACGCGGTCAGTTGTATCAAACACGCAGGCGCACAGGCCCTGCCGCGTCTTCTCCAGTGCGTCAAACAGCATGCGCTCACGATCATCATGATTGCCGTAGCACTGGGCGAGGAACGCATTGTCGTCCAGAACCTCCTCGTTCAGCGCCCAGGTATCCTCGGCGAGTCCGAGCGTGGCGTAGGGGCCAAACAACTTGGAAAGATAAATTGAATATGTCACCGGATGAGAAATCGGCAGGTCCGGCCGTGCAGGATCAATATTCACCGGAGTGACATACACTTCAACTTCGGGCGACAGCTGCTTGAGGTAAAACCGGCAAATCCCGCGAGCGCTGAAACCCAGGCCAGCCTTGAATTTCACCGGAACCCACTCCGAATAATCGCCAACTTTCAACGTGAAGCTTTCCCCGTCAGCGGTGATGCGGGCAGAGTTCCCATTGGGACGTATTTCGAAGGCAGCTCGCAGCTCGCGACCGGAGTCGGCGGCGAGCGGATCTTCCGGTCCGGGAATATAGGAGTGCAGCGCCGAGCCATTGCGCTCGATGGGCACGCGCACGCCGCCTTCGCGAAATTTGTCATCAGTCTTGACTGTCGTGCACAGGCAGAATGTGCCTTGGCTCCCTTTTAGATCCGGAACGCACATGCCGGACAGCAATACTCCGGGAAACTTCTCTGGAGGAAAAGTGACGGGTACCCGGATCACCGAACAAAAAATGCCCGCCTTCCCCAGCCAATGCCAGAACGGAATGCCACGGCGCATGCCTTTAATGCAAGGCTTACCAAGGGGAATCGTGTATTTCCCCAATTTCAACGTTCGCTTCGGACCCCGAATCTCGGCCGAAGAGAGGAACGGAAGATAGTTGTTCCGGTCGCAGCCAAGGAAATCGTAAATGTTGTGTTTGCCAGGATTGACTCCGGTCATGAACGTAGACCACGCCACCGGCGAAATGGCCGGGTAGGTCGTACGTAGCTTTCTGAATGTGCCCTGCTGGCGAAGCTTGGCTAGATTGGGCAGCTTGCCTTCCCCAATGAAGCGATCGGCTAATTCGGGATCCATACCATCAAAGCCGAGAATCACGGCTCGCTGAATGGCGGCATTGCGATAGGCGTGGCGGCGCCGCGCGAATCGAAGAAGATGGCGAGCCGGCCACGTGATAAACGCGTACGCGGAATACAGGAACGCCACAAACAGCGTCCAAAAGGAGGAGAGTACCGCGAAACCCGCGCCTGGCCCGGCATACGCTTCGCTGCGTAAGGGCCAGAGCAAAACCAGGCCTGCGATGGCCAGCAGTACGAAGGCGCGTTGGCGGCGCTCGCTGGTGACGGCCTCGTTATTAGAAAGCACCCTCATATTTCAATCCCTAGAACGGTTTTGAATGCGAAGCCCGCCGCCAGCGACAGGACGAAGAAAAGCCAGATCCAGTTCCACTCGTATCCAAGAAAGGAGATGTCACGTAAAGGATAACTCACTTCCACCGACTCGATGGGGCTGTTGGATGGCAGTGCGGACTCTCCCGACTCCAGCATGCGTTGCCAGAAATGCTCCCGCAGACGTACTGGAGAAATGCGCGCGAGCCCCGATGAGACGACAACAGTTTTCGCCAGCTTCTGACCGGCAATGTCGACGTTGATGTCGTATGCGCCGCCGTCATCCGCAACCACGCGCCAGATCACTTCATGACTGGCTGGAGCGTGTACCGCGGGCGCCGTGGTACGCATTCCCGGCGGCAATAGCAGTGAGATGTCGTTCAATGCGTCAACCCCGCTTGCCTGCGCTTTCACCAGGAACGCCTGGCCGCTGTTTACAGCCGCGAATCCCAGGTAGCGATCGAGTTGCACGATCAAGACAATCATGGGGATGATTACAAAGAGCAACGGCCTGAACGCGAGCAGGAGGTAGCGCCCGGTGCATCGCAGGATGCGGCCATACGACTTCAGGACAACCGGCAACTGGTCCTGAAATAAGCGCACTGCAAGCAAGTGGGCTTTGAGCTGATCTTTCACCTTGTGAATGGCTTTTTGATCGCTGGTGTAGCGAAACACAATCACCATCAAGAAGCCGATCACCACTGAAATGAGCAGCACAATCAGGAACGGCAGATTGAATCCGTGTACTCCAGGGAGAACTACGCAGCTTGCAGAGTTGATTCCGGTGGGGATTGCCATGGCCGGTGAGTGATGTTGACGTGTCGCGGTGTTACTCGATGTAACCCAGGCCTTGAAGCCGCTTTCTCACGACCTCCTTCGACGGGGCGCTACCTTCGTCCGATGGAAGCACCTTGTTGATCTCTTTCTCCAGCATATGAAGCACGAATTCGTCTACCGAACTGTAACCGCACGCATCGGCACACTGCTTGGCCTTGTCCAGCAGTTCGCCTTCAATCTTCACCTTGTGAGAACCAAACACGGTCTCCTCCACGCAATACGGCTATTTCAGTGTTTTTCGGATCCGGGCAAGAAAACTGATTGTCCCATCATAACGTGTGGCTGGCTGATTCCAAACTCCGCCAGGATGGTGGGCGCTATATCGGTCAGGGCGGGACTGGTCGCGGCAATCGCACGATTGCTCAGGAGCACGCCCGGGACCAGGGTGTAGTCCATACAATGATCGCCGCTCCACGGATTGGCGTTGTCCTCGAGAACCTCCGGGGGAAACGCGCCGAGAATGGTCTTCCACCCGGCGCGGTAGCCGCGGTTATAGCCGACCAGTGCATCGGGACCGTCATGAGTGTACGGGCCGCGGTAAACGTCGCCCGCGAAGTCCACCCGCGTAATCACCGGAAGGTTGCCGTCAGGATCGCGAATGGCGAGCAGTTTGTCTCTGATTTCCCTCAGCACCGCGTCTGCCTCGGCGCCCGAAGCCACGATTCCCTCCGGCTCCCGTCCACGCAGATTCAGATACAGACCATTCAACCCCAAGCCATAGGCGCGAGTCTTGCTCCAGTCCACATCCGCCAGTGGCTCCGTCTCATCTGCTGCTACTCCAGCCTTGCGAGTGATGTAGCCATTGTTCAGCAACCAGGTATTCAGGTTGAAAGAACGGCGGTAGGGAGCAAACCCGTGATCAGATAGGACCAGTAGTGTCGTGTGCTCGTCGAGCTTGGGGAGTATCTGTCCCAGAATCTGGTCCATCTGTTGATAAAACTCCTCAATGGCGGGCCCGTACTGCGAAGCAAGTGCGGCATCGTATTCCGGGTGACTCCGGTCCATGAACCGCCACAGCATGTGCGAGTTCAGGTCCAGGCTGGAGAAGTAAAAGAAGAAAACTCCTTTTTTGAATTTGGGAAATTCCCCGTCAAAAATCCGGCGATGCTCAGCCAGAACGGTTAGGGACTGTTGCAGAAACTCGCCGTCGTTCAGCACCCCGTCAGATAACGCTTTCGTATCCTCCGCGATACCCTGCGTGTAGAATTCCCCATCCTCGTCAGAGAGAGCCCGCGAGTAGCTGGCGGGCGTCGAAATCGGAAGCGAAGGATCCGCCGGGTCGATGTTCATCGGAGAAACGTACAGCTGAAAACGGGGATGAGCTTGCTTCAAATAAAACCGGCAGATCCCTTGGACATTCCCAAAAAACGGAATTAACTGAAATTCAACCTTGACCCAGTCGCTCCATTCACCTTCGCGCAATACAAGTTCGTGGCCCTGTACTGCGATTCGAGCGACCGGTTCCAGAGGGTCGATGCTCACCACAAAACGCTCAGTGGCAGGAGGAGAGCCTTTACGGAACGTGTTGTCAGGTCCAATAAGGTTCGCGGCGACTTGAGAGTTCTCTACCTGCACGGGAATGATCTGGCCGCCTTCCACCGCTCCGGCTTCCGCGGTGGGATCGTCGGTATAAAACGAAAATGTGCCATAGGTCCCGCGCAAGTCCGGCGTTCCCATACCTGAAAGCGTTTTCCCTTTGGCAGAGACAGGAGGAAAATTTGAGGGAATGCGGAACACCGAATTGGGGATTCCGTGCTCATCAAGGATTTCCCAGAACGCCTTTCCTCGCCGCAATTGCTCTGCGCTGCCGCCGCCTACGGGAATGATCCACTTGCCAATGTGAACGGCGTGTTTCGGTCCTTCGACACGCGATGCCGAGAAGTACAGCTGCATCGTCTTGGGATCGCGGTGGATGAAATCGAAGAGTCCGTGTCCCCCGGAATTCAAACCCGTGATCATGTTTGACCAGGCGACTGGACTCTGCGGCGGAATGCTAGTGGTGAGCGGCTTGAACGAGCCTTGCTGGGCCAGCTTGGTGAAATTCGGCATCTTGCCTTCCCGCATGAAGCGCGTGAGCAGGTCGGGATCCATACCGTCGATACCGATGATGATCAGCTTGTGCTCGCCTCTCCAGCTGCGATGGCAGCCGCTCAAGAACGCAATGGAAAGCAGTACGCCTAAAAAGCTAGACAGGATCTTGGGATTCAGACGTCTGCTCATGGGATGGCGTACGTCCATGCGAGCAGGTTTGGAAAGCCGGGCGCGGCGCCGGCATCTAAAGTAGCTTGAAGACACAAGCAAGAGAGCGATGTAAGGGATCGAATAAGCAATTCTGGCGTTGTAAGCTATTGCCTGTCAAGCGCCGCGCCCGATGTGGAACTCCATCGCGCAGTCGGCTTTCGAGGGGACGTGCTCAGGCATTAGACTGCTTTCATGCGTCGCCGGCTCTTCTACCGGGTTTTCGTGATCGTGACTGCTGCTTTCTGCGTCGTTTCATCCCGCGCGGCAGACAAGCCAAACATTATCCTCATTACACTGGATTCGACTCGAGCCGACCGAATGGGCTTTCTCGGCTCGCGCGCCAAGCTCACGCCCAATCTCGACGGCCTCTCACAGGAAGGCATCATTTTCCAACGCGCTTACGCGCAGGCGCCGCTCACCGTGGTATCCCACGCCACTATTCTGAGCGGCACCTATCCGCAGACCCATCACGCGAGTGAACTGGCATCGTCCTTGCCGGCCGGACTGCCTTATCTTCCTGATTTGCTCCACAAGAGCGGATATCGCACGGCTGCATTCGTCGGCTCAGTCTCGCTCGATCCTCACAATGGTCTGGCTCCGGGCTTGGATCGTGGATTCGACACCTACGACGCAGGTTTCCGGCAAATCAAAAGTCCGAACGCGATCGTGGAGCGTCGGGGCGATCTCGTGGTTGCGCGCGCAACCAAATGGCTAAGCAGCAATGCGCGGGTTCCTTTCTTCATCTGGGTACATATCGTTGATGCGCACGTCCCCTATGCGACTCCCTACGACCGTGCTGTCGCTTCCGCCGATGCCGCAGCCGGCAAGCTGTTCAGCGCTCTGCGAACCGCCAAGCTCTGGGACAATTCGGTCGTGCTTGTTACCGGGGATCACGGCGAAAGCCTCGGCGGACATGGGGAACAAACGCACGGAGTATTCCTCTACGACGAAACCATTCACGTGCCCCTTCTGCTCAAAATGCCTCATGACCAGCTTGCGGGAAAGCAAGCCAGTGGTCGTGTGCGCCTGGTAGACATTGCGCCGACTATTCTGGAGGCTGCAGGGCTTCCCGTGCCTCCGCAGATGCAAGGACAATCCTTGCTGCGCATCGCCAAGAACAATTCGCAAGGCGATCAGCCGGTGTATTCCCGGAGTGACTTCCCGCAACAGGCGTTTGGGTGGAGCGCTCTCGAGTCCTGGCGTGCTGGCAAGTATCTTTACATTCGCGCACCCAAACCGGAACTTTACGACTTGGTTGCGGATCCAGGCGCGACCAGGAACCTGGCGCAGAGCTCGAAGGCAACGCTGTCCACCCTAGCAGCGCAACTTGAATCGTTTGACAGTCACTTCGGCAACAAGGGTGGAGAGCCGGAGGGACCAGGGCTTTCTTCCAGTGAAGTGCAGAAGCTTGCGTCGCTGGGATACATAGGAATTCAGAAATCTGCGCATACAACTACGGCAGTGACGGGAATCGATCCCAAGGACGGTATCGCGACTGCCAACCAAGTTATGGATGCTATACGCAGTGTTGCCGAGAATGCGCCGCGGAAAGCAGAGCCGGTGCTGGCCGGAATTATTGCCAAGAACAGCGACATGTACTTGGCCCAGTACGGCTTGGGTCTGGCCCTCGCCCAGCAACAGCAGTACGCAAAAGCCATCGAGCACCTGCACAAAGCGATTGAACTGCAACCAGACTCCGCATGGGCCCATTATGAGATGGGTGCCAGCCTGATAAAAACGGGTGACTACAAAACTGCCGCAGTCCACCTCGAGCTTGCTGTCGCGCGCTTACCGGAGTGCAGCGCCGCGCACCTTCTGCTGGCAGAGAGCTATCAGCATTTGGGTCGGAGTAAAGAAGCAAACAGCGAGCGCAAAATGAGCACTGCGCATTGATCAGCCCCGTGCTCATCGAGCTTAATATGCACATATCACGCGCAAGTATTTAAGATTACTTCGCGCGCTGTCGGTAGAGATTCTTATCGACCTGCGCGGCCATGGCATCGACGTTCAGCTCGAGCCCGAGAAAATCCGCGACCTTCTCCGAAACGTTTCGTGGAGCGCTCAACACCTCGTGATAGGGCAAGCGGACGACCCGCACGTGCGGCTTGCCATTCAGCCACACGTTCACATCGTAGAGGTGGTTCTGAAATCCCTTTATGAGAACGGACTTGACCACTCGCCCATCGCCGGTGCCGCGGTGCTTCAGCATTTCGTCCTGTGACGCAAGCACCTCCTGAAGCGGCCTTTGCATAAAGATGACGCTATATTCGTGGCTGGGCGGCAAAGCCAGGAGCAATTGCGAAATTACCTTGACGGCTTTGCCCTCAGCCTCTGCGATGATCGCCGGTTCCTTGGGCAATTGCTTGATTCGCTCCCACTCCAGGTAGCCGCGCGGATTGTCAACGTCGGCCCGGCGCTCTCCGTCGGAAAGCACCTGCATCCCTCCTGCGGCCAGCATCTGCATCATCAAGGACGTGCCGGAACGCGGAAGTCCTGAGACAATCGTGATCATTCGCTCGGCTCTTGTGAGAAGCGGTCATTAGATGTGCTCGCCGCCATGAACGCCCACGATGTTATCTCACTTGCAAGCTCTGCAGCATTTTTTCGTAAGTCGGGCGCAGCTGATCGAAATCTCTTTCCGGAGCGACAAACACCACGTAAAGCAAATCCCCCTGCTGTCGCGGCAGGGTGATCAGCCAATCTCGCTCCCGCATGGGTTGTCCATTCTGTTGGACGGGCGAAGTTCCAACCAGATCCACAGAACGGCCGTTCACTCCATTCACGCTTACAGGCCGGGGTGAACCCGTCGCCCGCAATCCGGCATTCGATTGCTCAAGCGTCTGCACCAGGTCCTGGGTAGCGTCGTCGAGCGTATTGGCGTTCGGCGTTGCAGCGCTCATGATGACCCCGTACGCAATGCTGCCCTGGGCTACTGCAGTGGGTGGCGCAATCGTGACTCCACCAGAGTTCGAATCCTGAAATGCTCGCCAGTTGTCCGGATAGGCAATCGCAAAGTCCCGGCCACGAAGTTGAGTAAAGCTTGAACTCGGCCGGATCTGCGTGAGCGAAACGTTGTTCAAAGTGCCACCGCCGCGCGAACCCGGCCTTTCGCTTTCGTCCACCGGAAGGCCCTTCGGCACTGCCCCGCTCTGAACGTTCTGCTGCGCCCACAAGCCTCGCTGCGCTCCATCGGCGATTTGCTGCGCGGAATAACTTTTGGTCCGGGCGGCTTCTTGCTTCGCGTTTACAAACTGCTGGCTCGTGGCCAGGTACCTTCGCGATGGCCAATCCTGAATTTCCTTTTCCACCGCCGCCACTCGATTGCCCGGGTTGGGGTGATCGCTCAGAAACTGCGGTCCGCCATTGCCCGCCTGCTGTTCGAGCTTTTGAAAAAATTCAGCCATCTGCTTGGGATCGTATCCCGCCCGGTACATGATCACGGCGCCCACGGAATCCGCCTGCGCTTCATCATTTCGCGAATATTTCATCAGCAGCGTTCCGGCGCCGAACTGAATGCCAGCCCGCGCCAGTGATCCGATCCCACCTCCCAACAATCCGCCGAGCGCGCTAAGAATGCCGGCCCACTCCTGCTTGGGCATTTGTTTGGCGGAGTGCTGCATGTAAACGTGTGACATCTCATGCGCCATTACACCGGCCAGTTCGGCTTCGTTGTCAGCCGCGTTTATCGTGCCGACGTTGATAAAAATCGGTCCTCCAGGGAGGGCAAACGCGTTGATTTCCTTCTGCTGAACCACGTGGAACTGGTATGGCCATGAATACTGCGAGGGGATAACCGTCTCCAACCTGCGTCCCAGGTCTTGTACATACCGCGTGACGGGACTCGAGTCCGGGAGCACCGGCATTTGCTTGTACACCTCGGCCATGGCCTTCAGCCCCAGCTGCTCCTGCTGCTCCTTTGTCATGCCGACCCGGCCGGGATCGGGCAATTCCGGACCTTGCGTCACCGCGCCTGACCAGGTCACCAGCAGGATCAGCAAAACGGAAGATACTCGAACTGCAAAGCTTCGCTGAGTTTTCATTTGGTCTCCCTCGTGACAGAAGACGTAAGCGCCTTGCCTTTACTCAGATGCAGCAAAGGGCGCGTGCGATTAACGCAACATCTGTCGGGCTCGATCTACCGCCGGTTGTGTTCATAAAGCTCCCTTCCATGGATCGCTCCTTAACCCGGCAATCGCCTCAGGCGTGCGTGCCACGTTCTTTGCACGGCACCTTACTCGGCCTCGGGCTCGCAGTTTGGGGCTGTAGAGACTCCCTTAGGGAAAATACACGGAATTCCTGATATCGCGTCCACAGCTTCAATGTTTTAATGTGAGTAGTTGAAATGACCGTCACCGCACTCACTTTCGTCTTGCTGGCAGCCGCCGTGCTGTTCCTGTTGAAGTGCCTGCAAGCTTTCTCGGAGGGTACTAAGCCCCGGTACCGTGGGCGGCTTGTGAAGGCTTTCCGCAACGCGCAGATGCGGTCGACAGGTTCTACTCCTGCCAGTTCCTCGCCGATGGCTGATTGAAGGGCGGAACCTTTCCGCCTTGCATCCGCATGCTTATCGCACAGCGCCGGTCATAGCGCCAGCCGAAACCTCCTCAATCCACGCCGTGACCCAGAGATTTGAATCGTGCTGCCCTCTCAGACGAACCTTTAGGTAGTTATCCGTAAGAGCATGTGTGTATTCGCGGTCGAAAACATGCAACGTGATCGCGGGCAGGCTCCTCCCCAGGAAAGACTTCATAAACGTTAGTTTCTTCTGGGCAGCCAGCTCGCGCAGAATGCGGTTGCGCTCACGGGCAATAGCAACCGGCACCTGTTTCGGCAGCGATGCCGCCGCTGTGCCGGGCCGGGGCGAATACGTGAAAACGTGCAGGTACGTAAACGGCAGCTCATCTACTAAACGGCGAGTTTCTTCAAACTCGGCGTCGCTCTCCCCCGGGAAACCTACCATCGCGTCGGCTCCGATCGCGGCATTCGGAATCGCGCGATAAATTTTCTCGATCTTCTCGCGATAGTGCCAGGGGCGATATTTGCGATGCATGCGGCGCAAAACACGGTCACTACCCGATTGCATGGGTACGTGCGCGTGCTTCGCAATTCGCGGAGATCCAGCCATGAGTGCGATCAGTTCATCGCTCCAGTCCATTGGCTCAACCGAACTGATGCGAAGCTTTTCGACAGCGGTGTGCTCGAGCACGTAGCGGATGAGCGCATCCAGGCGAAATCGCCGCGCGTCCAGATCGCGTCCCCACCGGCCCAGATTGATCCCCGAGATGACGACCTCGCGATAGCCCGACGCTACCAGCACATTGATCTCG
>Ga0070741_10001192_pt1 | contig 81816 bp, 81 predicted proteins | sample Coa_R1_4_FD_66440 | JGI IMG/M metagenome (GOLD analysis project Ga0070741, IMG submission 66440) | Surface soil microbial communities from Centralia Pennsylvania, which are recovering from an underground coalmine fire - Coalmine... | ecosystem: Environmental > Terrestrial > Soil > Unclassified ...
ACGCTCGTGGACCAGCTCAGCCTCCCCGACGAGGGCGGGGAACCGGTTCGGGCGAACGGAATCGACATCGGGCCGGACGGTATCCCATACGTCGCGAAGGCGCCGCCGGGGCAGCTGACCCTGGTGCCCCACGACGTGGCCTATATTCCGGACGGGAGCGGCGTGCTGCGCATCATCCAAATCGAGCCCGGGGTGGCCAAGCTGTGGAAATACGACGCGAGCGACGGTGAGGTGTTAGAGCAGTGGTCGATCGAGACCGACGATGGGTGGACGACGGGCCTGATGCGCCTGGACGTGGCGCCGGATTCGCGCACCGTCTACTACACCGATTCCGGCCGAACCATCTTCCGGTTCGACATCAGCACCGGCAAGCAAATCGAGCCGCCTTTTGCCCAACTGCCCGAGGATAGCCCGAACATCTACGCCGGGTTCACGCTGCTGCCGGATGGGGGCCTCGTCATCGCCATGTCCAAGACCGGGAACGGACCCAGGAACGCCGTCTGTCTCGATGGGAGCCGCACGGCCTTCTGGACGGACGAGGTGAGCCCGACCGGCGAGTACCACGTCTACAAGCGGGACCTCGATGCCAACGGCGACATGAAGGACGTCTATCCGAAGACGGGCCACCTCGACTATGAGGTCATGTGCCTTGCGTGCTATCTGAGAGGGGACGCGAGATACGGCGTCCATTCCAAAGCCCTCACCCCATTCGGTGGATCCGTTCCCACCTCTTGGATCGGCGACGTGCGCAACCTTGGCGTGGGGCGGGTCCGCGTGGACATCCGGTATACGCAGTTCCCGGAGGCTGCCGACTGCGACGCGCCCGATACGACGATCGACGACGCCCTTGGGCCCATTAGCGTGGCGCTTGCCGCCTACAAACAGGCCGGGGTCGAGCCGTTGGCTGTTCTTGCCGGGGGCATCCTCGCCATCCAGATCGACCCTGACGACCCACCAAACAGCTTTCGTCCCGGCGCTGCCGGTGTGTGCGCTGCGACGGGCCAGACGTACCTCGAAGCGTTCCCGGCGCGCGCGGCCAAGATCGCGGAAAAGCTGAATCACGACGCCGGCGTCACCTGCTTCGAGATTTGGAACGAGCCCAATGTCCTGCTCAGTCCCGACGGCGTGACCGAGAACCCGCAGTACATCGCCAACCCCGATGACTTCGCGCGGCTCGTGTTCGACGCGGCGAATGCGATCAGGGCCAGGTTGACCGGCGTGAGCGTGACGATCGTGACGGGCGGGGTATTCATCGGCGACGACAACCCGACGAACGACGAAGCCTATCTCACGCAGACCATGAGATCGCTCTGGTCCATGGGCCCGGCCTGCTGGCAGCAGATCGGCGTCCACAACTACCGCGGCGCGCCCGCCAACGCCAACGTTTCACAGGCAAATCTCGACAGCGCCTTTGCCGCCGACAGCATCGATCCGCACACGATGTGGATCACCGAGTTCGGGGTGAAGCGGGCGTGCGCCGATCCGTCCTGTCCCGTGGACGAGGGCTCCGGCGGCCAGCAGGCGTCCGACCTGGGCGAGTGGTACGACCAGGTGATCAATCCCAATCTTGTTTCCGCGGGCGGGACCATCGACGCCGCGTTCTGGTTCAGCCACGAGAGCGAGCTCGACTCAGTCGGAGAGGACGTCTGGAACACGTGGGGCCTGACCAACTGGGACACCGACGGTGGGATCAGCCCCACGCAGCACTGGCCGTCGTGGGAACAGTTACGCATGTCGACGGGAGTGCCATAGTTGCTGGCACACGGCCGCTCCGAGGTGGGCGAACCCCACGGGCTCCCGAAGCTCGTAGTTCAAATTTCGGTTGCGACGGGTTTGTGCTGCCTACTGGCGGGGTTTGCCCACGCCTCCACCGCGGACCGCTACGACGCCTGGACCCCTATTACAGCGAGCGATGCCCCGGCAAGGCGGATCCGCCAAGCGGTGGCTTGGACCGGGAGGGAGCTCATCGTGTGGGGCGGGCTCCACGCCGGGGCATACCTGGACGACGGAGCCCGCTACAATCCGGCGACCGGCCGCTGGAGCCGGATGAGCGGCGACGGTGCGCCGAGTCCGCGCTCGGACGCGATGGCCGCCTGGACCGGGCACGAACTTATAGTCTGGGGCGGCGCCGATCGCACGGGGCTCCTCGGCGACGGGGCCCGCTACGATCCTGCCGCCGACAAATGGACGCCGATGTCTGCGGTGGGCGCTCCATCCCCTCGCTGGGACGCCGCGGCCGCCTGGACTGGCTCCGAGTTTCTGGTCTGGGGTGGGTTCGGTCGCGGAGTGACTATGTTCGGCGACGGGGGCCGATACGACCCCCGTACAAACACGTGGTCGCCTATTTCTCAGGACAACGCCCCCTCTCGCCGAGCCTCATTTGCCTGGGTCTGGACCGGCTCCGAGCTGCTCATCTGGGGCGGCTACCTCGAGGCTCACGCCACGTCGATGGCAGGCGGTGCGGCGTACGATCCGGTCCGAGACACCTGGAGGCCGATCGCCACCTCAGACGTCGCTCCTGCGGGGCCCCTTTCGGCGGTGTGGGCCGGCGACCGCATGTTCGTCTGGGACGCGAGCTCGCAGATGGCGACATACGACCCGAAGTCGGACACTTGGGCGCCCGTATCGAGGGAGACAGGCGTCGAGGTACGTCCCACATCGGGCCATCTATCGGGCCCGAGTTTGGTGTGGACCGGGTGCGAGGTGATTGTCTGGGGCGGCGCGATCGGAGTCCGCCCGACCCGCTATCTCCGGAACGGCTCGCGCTACGATCCCGCGACCGACACCTGGGCTCCTATCCCCGACGGGGGTCCTGAGGCAACGGACTCCCACAAGGCCGTCTGGACGGGCACCGAGATGCTGATCTGGCCCGGCGGTGGCTCTGAGGGCATCGGCGGGGCCTATCGCCCGTACTGGCTTGCCGTCCGGAGCCCAACCCAGGCTTACGGCGTCGACGACTCGCCCCTGTTCGTCGCCCAGCCCGGGGAGCTGTATCGCGTCATCCAGTTCCAAGACGACTGGGCCCTGGTCCAAGCCGACGGGGATCCGCCGTCCCTCGAGGAATGGGTGGCCATCGACGACCGAGTCGAGCTTTCGACCCCATTTCCGCCGGACCCCGTTGACGACGTGCGACCGTGAGGTACGTTCTTGCTCAAGCGCCCGTTTGCTGCTGCCCGCTACATCGAAAGGAGACGCTATGTCCGCACACGGGACTCGATTTTCACAATGCTTGTCGGTCCCCCTCGCCGTGCTCATCGCGGTGACCTCGATATTCAGTGTCCTATTGTCGGGGGCGCCAGGGCTTGCGCGGGCGGAGGCGGAGATTCTTGACCAGCGAGTCGAAGCGGAAAACCACGTGGCTCGAACTGACGCCCCGCGGATTGGGCAGACTTTCACCGCCGGCGTTTCTCAGTAACGGTGACAATGCGGGGCTTACGCCGGAGCGACCGATCGAGCGGCGGCGCCGTCGCGGCCCGTAGCCGGCTCGTCTCCCCGGAATCTCGGCATGACCTCGGCCGCGAAAAGGCGCATCGCCTTCAAGACCTCGGCGTGCGGAATCCCACCGAAGTTGAAGGTCACGCTCAGGATGTCGAAGTCGTAGTTGCTCCGCGTGGCCTCGATCCCGCGGATGCACTCTTCGGGCGTGCCGTAGACGTTGCGGCCCTGGGCGCGCATCCCCTCCCAGTCATACGACGGCCGCGGCTGCCCGCTGCTGAAGACGCCAATGCGCGCCTCGATCTGCCGCTCGTCGTAGCGCTGGATCGCCCGCTCGGCGACCTGCTTCGCGTGGGCGCCGTCTTCCTCGATCCAGACGCGCACGTGGAGCTTGCAGAAGTGGGTCGCCGGGTCGTGGCCGCCCTCCGCCAGACCGGCCCGGTAGGCGGCGACCGACGGTCGCAGGCGCTCCGGTGGAAACGGGTGCGCGACGGTCATGATGTTGAAGCCGCGAAGCCCGGCCATCCGCAGCGATGATTCCGACGTGCCCGCGAGCCAGATGGGCGGGTGCGGCTTCTGGATCGGCCGTGGATACATGGCCGCGTCGGGCAGGCGCCAAAATCGTCCGTCGTGCTTGAACGAGTCCTTGGTCCACGCTTTCGTGATGATCTCCAGCGCCTCTTCGAACCGTTCTCGGCTCTCGTCGCGCGGCACGCCGTAGACCTCGAAGTCGCCGGGCGCATTCCCGATCCCGACGCCGAACTCGAGCCGCCCGCCCGAGACGACGTCGACCATGGCGTAGTCCTCGGCGATCTGGACCGGATGATGCAGCGGAAGGATCGAGATGGCGGACCCCAGGTGGATCCGCGAGGTGCGAGCGGCCGCGGCAGACATGATGAGCGCCGGGTTTGGGACGGGGCCGCCGTAGAGCACGAAATGATGCTCGGTGAACCAGTAGCACTCGAACCCCAGCTCCTCCGCGAGCTGGACCTGCTCCAGCACCTGACGAAAATACCCGTCGAACGGCGGGTCCTCGCCCGGGAAATAGGTCGGCAAGAGGTGCATGTGAAAGCGCATTCGTCCCCCAACAGATCTGTTGACGCGCTCGGAGAACAGGGGTCAGCGTGAACGGGTTGGCCCGCGCGTGCTGTGTTTCCTACCGCACACGCGCCCCTTCCTGCAAGGCGCCGGCCAATCGGCGAAAATAGCCGCGGCTGCTCATCGCGCGCGTTGGGCGACCAGCCAGACCGACGAGGAGAGAGCATGCCGGCGCGAAGCGGGAGCGAATACCTTCACGGCCTGCGCGACGAACGGGAGATCTGGTTCGAGGGCGAGCGCGTGGCGGACGTGACCACGCACCCGGTGCTTGGCCGCGCCGCCGCCACGCTGGCTCAGCTCTACGATCTCCAATGCGATCCATCTGCCAAGTCCGACTTCACCTATCCATCGCCGTCGACGGGAAACGCGGTCGGCCTGTCCTTCCTCCAGCCTCGGTCCGTTGACGACCTCGTTCGGCGCCGTGCGATGTTCAAGCGCTGGGCCGACTTTAGCGGCGGCATGCTCGGTCGAACGCCGGACTACCTCAACGCGATCCTGGCCGGCGCGGCCTCGTGCTCATCCTATTTCGGGCGGAATGGCGACGAATTTCGCGAGCGGATCGAGCGGTACTACCAGATGAGCCGGGAGCGCGACCTGTGCGCGACCCATGCGTTCGTGGATCCGCAGACGAATCGCGCGCGGACGCAGTCGCAGCAGGCGGATCCCGACGTTCCTCTCCACATCGTGGGTGAGAGCGCTCAGGGGCTGGTCGTGAGCGGGGCCCGGATGCTGGCCACCCTCGCGCCGTACGCCGACGAGCTGCACGTGTTCCCGTCGCCATCCCGAACGGACCCCAGCGACGCCGCCCGCTATGCCTTCGCCTTCGCGTGTCCGGTCGCCACGCCTGGCCTGAAATTCGTGTGTCGGGAGAGCTTCGACGTCGGCCGTTCCACGTCGGAGCACCCGCTCACGGCGCGGTACGAGGAGATGGACGCGGTCGTCATCTTCGACGAGGCCGTGATCCCGTGGGAGCGCGTGTTCCTCAAGGGCGACATCGCGCTGTGCAACCGGCTCTTTCGCGAGACGCCCATCTTCCTGCACGGCATCCATCAGTTCACGACGAAGAACCTGGCGAAGACCGAGTTCGTGCTCGGCGTGGCGAGCCTGGTCGCGGAAGCGATCGGGCGGACGGAGCTGCCCGCCTACCAGCAGCTCCTCGGCGAGATCGTCGACGCCACGCAGACGCTTCGGTCGTTCGTGCGCGCCGCGGAGGCGGACGCCGTGACCGATGAGAACGGCTTCGTCCACCCCAACCCGGACATCATGAACACGGCGCGCAACTACTACCCACGCGTCTATCCGCGACTGATCGAGATCCTCCAGCTTATCGGGTCCAGTGGTCTCATGGCTACGCCGACGGATCGCGAGGTGACGGCGCCGGACCTCATGGGGGACATCGACCGCTATTACCAGTCGGCGACGCTCAACGGCCGCGATCGCGTGCGGCTCTTTCGGCTCGCCTGGGACCTCGCCTGCAGCTCGTTTGCCGGTCGGCAGGTGCTGTACGAGCGGTTCTTTGCCGGGGACGTGTCGATGCTCCTGGCCGCCCGCTTCAACAGCTTCGATCGGGCGGCGATCGTCGCACGCGTTCGCGCCCTGCTCGAGCGGTCCTCACCGACCACCGCGGCCCGCTAAGCCGCGGGCCAGCTCGGCACGACCCGGACGGGCCCAGCGAAACAGCGCGAAGGCTACCGCGGTCCCAAGCCCATGCCCGGAATCGGTCGATCGATCGCCCGGCGAATCATGTCGTGGATGCGCGACCGGAACTGGTCCTCGAACGCCGACGCGAGCTGATCGGCGAGCGCGTCCGGATCGATCCCCTGGTTCTGTCCGATCTCAGCGATCGTTGCGCCGCCCTCGAGCTGCTGGCGAAGATCGTCGGGATCCATGTTGAGCACGTCCGCTACCGTCGCGAGCATCTCGCGCGGCCCCATACCGGGCCCGGTTCCCGCGCCATCGCCCTGGGCGGGCCCGCGCATGCGGCCAAATGCGCCACCCGCGCCGGGCCTGGGGCGAGGCCCACCGCCGCCCATGCGATCCTGCATGCGCTCGCGCATCGCCTGGAAGCGCTCCTCCATCATGGGCCGCATGTCGTCGTGGGTCTTCTGGAGGGCCGATGTGAGCGCGTCCTCGGAAACTCCGAGGTTCGCGGCGAGGTCCGAGAGGAACGCGTCGTGGAGCTCGCCCATGCCGGCGCCGTCCGGTGGCCCGCCCCACATATGAGCGCGCGGCCCTGGTTGGTCACCGCCCGGTGGACCGCCCCATGGATGATCGGATGGGACCGGCCGGTCGCCGCCGGGCGGTCCGCCGGGCTGAGCCCCGGCGATGCCCACCGCCGCGGCGCACAGGGCAAGTCCCGCGCCGACGATGGATACGGTGCGCAGTACCAACGGAAGAGACTTCATTTGATCCTCCTTTCCCTGATTGGTCGACGTGCTCGGGCGCTCGCTATCGAGCGCTCGCCTGGCTATTTTCCCACGTCCCCAGGGTAACGTCCGCGGTCTGGTTTTGCCCGCCGCGCACGTACGTCACGCGGATCGTGTCGCCGGGGTCCTTCTGGTCGATGAGCTGGGCGATGTCTTCAACACTCCGTACGGGATGCCCGTCGATCTCCGTAATGATGTCGGCGCCGGACGCGTCGCCACGGCCGCTGCCGAGCAACCCTGCCTGGGCGGCCGGCCCGCCGGGGGTGGTGTTGGCGAGCACCACGCCCTGCTGGACCGGCGTGTGGAGCTGCTCGGCCAGGGACGGGGTGAGGGCGCGGCCGGCGATTCCGAGCCAGGCGTGCTTTGGCTCGCGCCCCGCGAGGAGGTCGGGAAGATATCGCTTCAAGGTGTTCACCGGAATGGCGAATCCGATGCCGACGTTTCCCTGGGGCGAGGCCTCGATCTGCTCGTTGATCCCGATCACCTCCCCCTGGAGGTTCAGGAGCGGACCGCCCGAATTGCCGGGGTTGATGGCCGCGTCGGTCTGGATCATGTTGGTGATCAAGCGCTGCTCGATTCCCTGCCGCGTGCGCCCGAGCGAGCTGACGATGCCCAGGGATTCCGATCGCTCGAGCCCGAAGGGGTTGCCGATGGCGACGACCGTTTGCCCGACCTTGAGGCTGCCGGAGTCTCCCAGCCGAACGATCGTGAGCTGACGCAGCTTGTCCGCGGGCGCCTGGAGTCGCACGAGCGCGAGGTCATCGGCGACGTCGCTCGCGACCACCTCCCCGATATAGCTGGAGCCGTCCGCCAGGGTGATGTCGAGCCGCTGCGCGTTGCTGACGACGTGCTGGTTGGTCACGATGCTGCCCTGGTCGTCGATGATGAAGCCGGATCCTGTTCCTTGCTGCTGAATCGTCCGCCCGAATACGTCGCGCGATTGGGCGCTGATGGTGATGTTCACAACTCCCGCGCTGACCCGGTCGTAGACCTGGCTCGGCGCGTCGCCAGCGTCCGCCGACGGGGCGGTCCCTCCGTTGGACGGGGGCGTCGGGATCGCCGTCGGCCGGATCTCGGCCTGTGGTCGGGGACCCACGGCGATGGGCGGCGTGATAGACGTAAACGGCGCAGAGCCGAGCGAGTACACACCCGCGACGCCGATCACGATGCCGATGATCAAAGCAATGACGAGCTTCACGTACACCCCTTCACTCCTGGCGGACGCGCGGCTGGCGGACACCGTCCGACTCAGACCACGAGGATTCTAGGCGAAACGCGCCGAACGCAAGTGTGCGAACCGTAAACGGTATGTTAACGAACGTTCCCGGCTAGTCGTTTTCGGCTGGAATGACGCGAGCCATCGCGAACGTAATCGTCGCGGCCGTCGTTACCAGCGAGATGATGACGAGGAGCAGGGCGAGCCAGGGCATTGGCGGCGGTGGATCGGCAATGCCGGACGCCGGCCCCATTCCTCCGGTCGTCGGTCTGTGACTCGCGGGCGCCGCCCGGAGCGCAGGCGGGTCATCGCTCGATGGGGCTCCAATTCCCTGGACCACGGCCTGCCAGAAGATGGCCGCGCTCGGATCGATGGCGAACGCGTCGTCCGATCCGGGTAGCACTGCCGCGTTGACATCGGGATCGGGATACGTCAAATGGCGAATCGCGCTCGGGGAGAGGAGCGCTGCGCCGCTTGCATCCAGGGCGAAGGCCACCGCGTGCGCGGGGATGTCGGCGTCGGCCCAGGCGCGGAGGAGCGTCTCCGGTGGCATCAGCAGCGCGCGACCCGCTCCCTGGGCGTAGGCCGGATCGTTGTAGATGAACTGATCGCCTTTGACTCCGGTCAGCACGATGTAATGGTTCGTGCCGGGGTCGAGCCGTCCATTGCCCGGCAGGTCTGCATAGCGCGTGAGCGTGATGACGGGCTGACCCTGTTCCAGGGCGGCCCGTACGTCTTTGAGGGTCCACCGCTTCGAAATGCCGACGGGAACGAGGCCCGCGCGCTGCGCGACGGCCGCGATCGCGTACAAGGACGTGCCGTCGTCGGGGTTGCTGTCCCCCTGCAGGCGGTTGACCTCACCACGGATCGCGTCGGTCGGATAGCCCTTGAGGCCGAAGGCCTCGAAGACCATGCCCAAAGAGGCGGGACCGCAATTCGTGGGCGCGTACAGCGTTCCGTCGAACTGGCTGCGGTGCGGAACGCCGAGCCACAGGGTCGAGGAATCGAGCCATGCGGCCTCCGTCGATTGGGCGGGAACCCCCGCGTACCGAATGGGCGGTGGGAGGGGCAGGCCGTTGGCCCCGCGATCGCCGGTCGGGGTATCGCCGCCGTCCTCCGGCTGCACGGGGCCAGCCAGCTTCATCTTCGACGGAATGGCGGACATGATGGACACGTCGATCGACGGGGTGGGCTGGAACTGCGGCGTCAGCGCGATCCGTGCCAGCGCGGTGGCGGAGGCCTGCGCTCGGGCCTCCACGGCGGTCATGCGCGCTTCGGCTTCGATCTGCTGGGGCATGATCCAGGCGCCGATGTCCAGAGTGGGCGGCGGCTGGCCTGGCGCTATCGATACCGTCGGCGCGGGGGATGATGTCGGGCGTTGGGCGGTGACGTTGGCGATGACCGGCGAGCCTCGGACCAGCTCCGCGGTCGCTTCCGCGGCTCCGTAGAAGAACTGCGTTGCGACGGGCGCCCGCGTCGGCGTATTGCTGGGCACGGGTGTCGGAGGGAAGTAGGTCGCGGTCGGCGTGAACGTTGGCGGGGGCGGCGTCGGCGTAGAGGTCGGCCACGGCGTCGCCGTCGACGTTGGCACAACCGTGGACGCCCGCGCGGACGCGTGCGCCAGGACCCAGGCGACCAGCGCGATCGTCGAGACGAGGAGCAGCCTCGGTATCAGGTTCGTGGTATTCGCCATGATCCGAGCGTTCTGCCCCGGTGGATGGTACATCCGCAAGCCGGAAGAATACCCGCGTGCAGTCGACAACGTCAATGGCTGTCAGACAAATTGGTCACGACGCGTAACGCGCCAGCGGTGGATGGCGATCGAAACGACGGGACGTTGAAACGTTGGCCGAAGCACCCGGCACGAGGCGACGTCACATGCCCGCTGCGACGAGGTTCCGCGGGGCCGGTCGCGTGACGAGCGGGAGCGCCACCGTGAACGCGGTGCCGTCTTGCTCCGACGTTGCCAGCTCGATCCGTCCTCGGTGCGAGCGAACGATCTCCGACGCGATCGCGAGACCCAGCCCGGTCCCTTCCCCGTCGACGCTCCCGCGGAAGAACCGCTGGAAGATCCGATCGCGGTCTTCCTCGCGGATGAACGACCCGGTGTTGTGGATTCGGACGCACGCCATGCCGTCGCGGGCGAAAGTGGAGACGGATACGCGGCCGCCCGCGGGGCTGTGGGTGACCGCGTTGGCGATGATGTTGTCGAGCACCTGGTCGATTCTGTGCGGGTCTGCCGTGATGAACAGCGGCTCCGATGCCGTGTCGACGACGAGCTCTCGACCGTTCATGCGGAGCCGAACGCGCTTCAGCGCGCCGTCGACCAGCTCGGAGAGGTTCACGACCTCCGTCTCCATCTGGATCTGCCCGGACTCGATCTTCGAGAGGTACAGGAGGTCCTCCACCATCCGTTCCATGCGCGTGGCGTCCTCCTTGATGATTCGCGCCGCTTCGGCGATAGCATCTGGGTCGTGCGCCGTGCCGTCCAGAATTGCCTCGGAGAACCCCTCGACGCTGGTGAGCGGTGTTCGGAGCTCATGCGAGACGTCGGCCAGGAAGGCGCGCAGCGTTCGGTTGGACTTCGCCACCTGCTCGGCCATGAGGTTAAAGGCGGTCGCCAGTCGGGCGATCTCGTCGTGGCCGCGGGTGGGGATCCGCTGGTTGTAGTCGCCGCGCGCCATCGCCTCGGATGCCCGTGTGATGGTCGCAAGTGGCTTGGAGATGGACCGCGCGAGGAGCATCGCCACGGTCACCGATGCGACGAGGGAGATGAGCCCGGCGAGGCCGAGACGTCGGGCAACTTGCAGCCACTCCGCGCCGAGGCTCGCGACGGGGGCGGCGAGGGCGACGGAGTACTGCCGTGGCGGGAGCTGAGACGTCGTCTGCCGGCGCGTCCGCTCGAATCCCGAGAACGTCGGCGGCGCATTGACCGACACGATGGCGAGCGTGCCCTCGCCCGGTATGTCGGCCGTTCCCTGCATCACGGGGCTGAAGTAGTCGTTCGGCCTCGTTCCCTGGAAGTGCATGATCCGGCCTGCTAGCGTCCCGCCCGTGTCGTACAGGACGACGGAATTGTCCTGGCGCAAGAGCAGGATTCGGAAGTTCAGATCGTCTGCCTGGTCGTCGAGGAAGCTGCCAATCTCCTCTGGGGTGGAGCCCTGGACCTCGAGGATGCGGACCTGGACGGCCAGCGGAACGGCCAGAGTGGCCAGGCGATTCAGCGCCTGCTGGGTCTGATAGGGCTGGAGCAGGTAGGCGAAAGCCGACCCGGCGAGGGCAAGACAGAGCAGAATGACCGCGGCAAACGATATGACGAGCTGGGCTCTGAGCCCACGAGGAAACATGCTACGTCGTCACGAGCTTGTAGCCAACGCCCCATACCGTCTGGATTCGTACGCTCGATCCGGAGATCTTGTCCCGGAGCCCGGCGACGTGGACGTCGACCGTTCGTGTGTCGCCCACGTAGTCGTAACCCCAAACGAAATGGATGAGGCGCTCGCGGTCGAACACAACCCCCGGGTTGCGCGCGAGGGTGAGCAGGAGGTCAAACTCTTTGGGACGCAGATCGATGGGGCGGGAATTGATGCGCACTTCCCGCCCATCGGCGTCGATTTCCATACCGTCGAGGTGCACGAACCGGGAAGGGTTCTTCCCGCTCTGATACCGCCGGAGCACAGCCTTCGTTCGGGCGACGAGCTCCCGGGGGTTGAACGGCTTGGTGATGTAATCGTCGGCCCCCAGCTCGAGTCCGACGATCTTGTCCACGTCGTCGGTTCTCGCGGTCAGGATAATGATGGGGATGTCGCCTTCGGCGCGGAGCTTGCGGCAAACTTCCCATCCGTCCATGCCGGGCATCATCAGGTCGAGCACAACCAGGTCCGGGCGCGAGGTGTGGACGTGCTGGAGCGCGTCCTGGCCGTTGGTCGCGGTCTCCACCCGAAAGCCGTCTGAAGTGAGATAAAGCTTCGCAAGTTGGGTCACGTTGCGCTCGTCGTCGACGACGAGCACGGTCGCGTCGTTTATTGGTGCCATATGCTACTCGTACCGCAGCGCGTCGATGGGGTTGAGCCGGGACGCGCGCATTGCAGGATAGATACCGAAAAAGAGGCCGACGGTCGCGGACACCGTGAATGCCAGCAGCACGGCATCCGGCGCCACAACGCTCGGTATCGACTGCCCCCCGAGCTGCAGCTCGGAGATGAGCCGCGAGAGTCCGGTGCCCATAAGTATGCCAATGATCCCGCCCGCCGCGCTCACGACGACCGCCTCGACGAGGAATTGCGAGAGGATGTCGCGTCGCTTCGCTCCGACTGCCTTGCGAATCCCGATCTCGCGGGTCCTCTCCGTTACTGATACCAACATGATGTTCATAATTCCAATGCCGCCGACGACGAGCGAGATCCCGGCGATGGCCCCGAGGAAGGCGGTAAACAACCCGGTGACCTGGCTGATGGTCGCCAAGAAATCGAGCTGGGAGCTGATGACGAAATCGTCTTGAGCCACGCGGTGCCGGGTGCGCAACAGGTCGCCGACGGCCTGGATCAGGGGGTTGACCGCGTCTTCATCGACCGCCTGGATCGTGATTGTCGTCACCATGTCCGCGGCCCGCGGCGTGCGAGCCGGCTGGAGTCGCGCGCTGACCGTCGTGAGGGGAACGAAGGCCTGGTCGTCGAGATTCTGGAACGCGCCACCGCCCTTGCTCTGCATCACGCCGATGACCTTCATGATGCTGCCGGAGCGGCCGAACACGCTCACGCGGACGTTCTGGCCCACGGGGTCCTGATCGCCGAACAGGTTGGTCGCGACGCTGGCCCCGAGCACGATCACGCGGGAGCGGGCATCCAGGTTTTGCTGTGCGATGAAGTCGCCCTCTGCGGTGTGGAAATTTCGCACGTCCTGGTACTCGGGGGTAACGCCGACGATGCGCGTCTGGAGATTCTGCCCTCCGTAGATGAGCTGCGCCCCGCCCACGGCGCGCTCGGGCGCGACGCCGGCGGCCAGGTTCCCCAGGAAGCTATCCGCGATAGCCTTCGCATCGTCGTAGCTGAGCGTCTGGGCGTTTCCCGCCGCCGTCCGGACGTTGCTCTGCTGCCGCTGTGCGCCAGGTGACACAAAGATGAGGTTCGTGCCGAGACTCTGGACCTGCTCGGTTATCTGCTGCTGGGCGCCGCGCCCGATGGACATCAAGGTGATCACGGCGGCGACGCCGATAATCACGCCCAGCATCGTGAGGACGCCGCGGAGCTTGTTGGCCATCAAAGCCCGGAGCGCGACCCGCAGCGCTTCGACGGCGTTCATCGGTCCCCATCCTCCGCCGGCAGATGCGCGAGGACGTCGGCCGCGCGAATCGGGCGCTCCACTGTGTGGTCTTCCTGCACTCGACCGTCCCGAATGTGGACGACGCGGTCGCCGTGGTTGCCGACGTCTGGCTCATGGGTCACCAGGACGATGGTGATGCCGCGCTCGCGATTGAGACTCTGAAACAGGGCAAGGATCTCCTCGCTGCTGCGCGTATCCAGATTGCCCGTGGGCTCGTCGGCGAGAATGATGGCCGGTTCCGTGACCAGTGAGCGCGCGATGGCGACGCGCTGCTGCTGGCCTCCGCTCATCTCGCTCGGTTTGTGGTTGAGCCGATGGCCCAGCCCGACGGCCTCGAGCGCGGCGATGGCGCGCTCTCGCTTGTTCTTCGCGCCGGCGTAGAGCAGCGGGAGCTGGACCTGCTCGACCGCCGGCACGCGCGGAAGCAGGTTGAACATCTGGAAGACGAACCCGATGCGGCGATTCCGCACCTCCGCCAGGGCGTCGTCGCCCAATTGGCTGGTCTCGATCCCATCCAGCTCATAGGTGCCGCTCGTCGGCTGGTCGAGACAGCCGATGACGTTCATGAGGGTCGACTTCCCCGATCCCGACGGTCCCATAATAGCGACGAACTCGCCGCGGCGCACGTCGAGGTCAACGCCGCGCAGGGCGTGGACAGTCGTTTCTCCCAGCTCGTAGACCTTCGTGATCCCGCGAATGCGAATCACGGGCGGCTCGACAGCAATGGGCTGGGATGCTGGTTTCGGGTCCCCTGTCTCAGGCCGAAGCCCGCGGGAATCGGCCGGCGACTGCGCCGGGGTCGTGACGGAGCGTTCTGCAGCCGTCGTCTCGAGGTCCCGCTCGGTCGTGAGCCGGATTCCGGCGAGGACGTCGACCGCAGTCATGTCAAAAGCCCCCAGGCCTCGCAACGGGCCCGGGGCCAAAGGTGGTAATTCCCGCGCCTCCCGGTCGGGCGCCGGGGACGGCCGCGCGCGCCGCCGTGGTGGGCAGAACCACCACGTCTCCCTCTTCGAGCCCGGAGACCACCTCGGTGTTCGTATCGTTGGAGATCCCGATCTGCACGGTGCGCGCTTCGATACCGTTCGGTGTTTGGACCTGGACCTGACGCTGCTGAACGCGGGTCCGCGCCTCTGTCGGCTGGCCGCTCTGGCCCTGCGGGCGTTGAGCCTGCCCCGGGGGGCGCTGCGCCTGACCGCCCGTAGCAGCGCCGCCCTGCGCCTGACCGCCCGTAGCAGCGCCGCCCTGCGCCTGACCGCCCGTGGCAGCGCCGCCCTGGGCCCGCACGGGGGACAGGGCGCGGTTCGGGACCATCAGCACGCCGTCCCGCTCGGCCGTCACGATTTCCGCGCTGGCCGTCATTCCCTGGCGCACGCCCTGAGCGTTCTGGAGCTGGATCGTCACCTGGTACCCAACCACGCCCTGCGTTGTCGTGCTGGCCGGCGAGACCGCCGTGACCGTGCCGGGGAACCGGCGGCCCGGCAGGCCGTCGAAGGTCACGTTCGCCTTCTGCCCGACTTCAACCTGGGAGATGTCGGACTCATCGACCTGCGCGTACACCACGAGGCTGGCGGGATTGATGATGGTGATTCCGTTGCCCCCGTTCGATCCGCCGGTGCCCGTTCCGCCGCCCGTGACGCCGCTCAGGCTGTTTTCGTCGACCGCGATGTTCACCGTGCCGATCACGCCGTCATAGGGAGCAACGATCGTCGCGTCGCTGAGGTTCGTGAGTGCATTCTGGAGGCTCGTTTGGGCCTGGGCGAGCGCCGCCCGCGCAGCGGCGATGTCGGATGGCAGGTACGGCGTCTGCTTCTCGGAAAGGGTTGCCTGCGCGGCCCGAACCGCCTGGCGCTGGGCCTCGAGGTCTGTGTCTGTCGAGGGCTGAAGTTTGAGCTGAAGCGCTGCCTGGGCAGCCAGGACCGCCTGCTGCTGTGCCTCGATGTCGGCGTCCGTGTATGGATAGACCTTGAGGGTCAGATTGTTCTGCGCTTCGCGCAAGGCGGCCTGCGCGGCCACCAGATCCGCGTCCTGCGGACCGGCGAGGAGTTGGTCCAGCTTCGCCTGCGCCGAGCGCACGGCCGCGTCGGCCGCGTCGACGGCGGTCTGCGCGCTCACCAGGTCGACATTCTTCGGTCCACTGGTGATCTGGCTCAGATTCTGAACCGCCGCGTCATAGCTTGCCTGTGCCGCCGCCACCGCGCTACGCGCGGATTCGACGTCGGTGGCGAGCGGTGTGACGAGGCTCTGGAGGCGTGATTGGGCGCTGGCGAGATTCGCCCGAGCCTGGTCGACCGCGGACTGGTCGCTCTGCTGGTTGGCTCCGATGGTCTGCCGAAGCTGGTCGAGGGTACGCTGGGCGCTCACGAGCTGGGTCTGAGCAACGTCGACGGCGCCGCGCGCCGCGTCGACGTCGGACGCCGACGGCCCAGCCTGGAGCTGCGTGAGCTTCGCCTGAGCGCTGTTCAGCGTTGCCTGGGCTGCCGTCACCGCGTCTGCGTCGGCCTGCCGTTGAGCTTGGGGCACAGTGCCGATCTGTTGATCCTGATCGCGCTTCGCAGTCGCGGTATACAGCGCGACCTGCGCCTGGGCGACGGCCGCTTGCGCAGCGGTGAGGTCCGCCTGGCTCGCGCCGGCCTCGACTTGCTGGAGCTTGGCCTGCGCAGAGGCGAGATTGTTCTGCGCCTGCTGGTACGCGCTCTGCGCGTTCAGAAGCTGGACCGCCGTCCCGCCCGCATTGTTGGCTTGCTGCTTCGAGAGCGCGCTCTGGAGGGCGGCTTGCGCGCTCTGGACGTCGCTCTGGGCGGCGGCGACGTCCTCGGACTTTGGATTGACGAGATCGGCGAGCTTGGTCTGGGCGCTGGAGAGGTTCGCCTGCGCAGTCTGCACCGCGCTCTGCGCCTGGGCAAGCTGCGCGGGGTAGCTGGTGGTGAGGTCATTGAGCTTCGCGCGGGCGCTCGCAGCGTTGGCCTTGGCGCTATCGAGCGCGGTCTGCGCCGCGACCAGGTCGGCGTCCTGCGGCGGTCCGACGAGCTGGTCCAGCTTGGCCTGAGCCGCGTCGACAGCGGCGCGCGCCGAGTCCACATCCTCCGGGCGACTGCCGGCCTGCATCACCTGAAGCTTCGCCTGAGCGGCCTGGAGCTGGGCCTGGGCGGAGGCGATATCCTCCGGTCGGGACTGCTGCATGCCGGCCAGCTTGGCCTGCGCGCTGGCGAGCTCGGCCTGCGCGATGATGACGTCCTCGGGGCGAGGACCGGCCAGCTCTTGATCCAGCTTCGCTTGCGCCGAGTCCACCTGCGCCTGGGATTGTTGGACGGCGAGATCGAGCTGCGTCGTGTCCAGCCGCGCGAGCACCTGGCCGGCCTTAACCTGATCGCCAACCGCAACGTTGACTTCCTTGACCGTTCCGTCGGCTTTGAAGGTGAGTCGGCTGCTCTGGGTGGCTGCTACGTTTCCCGTGGCGTTGACGGTTGCGGTAATCGTGCCGCGAGAGACGGTCGCGGTTTGTTGCGCCACGGGCGGCGGCGGTGCGCTGATGCGCCGGTATAAGAGGACGCCGCCACCACCGATGATGATCGCGGACACCAGAAGCGTAAGCAGCGTTCCTACCGGTGGCAACCGATGTCTGCGTAACTGGCCAGCGATTTCCATATCATCTACTCCGTCACGCAGATCGGCTCGGCCGTGGACGGACTTCGCACGGGTCAGCAGCCACAGCCTGTCCGATCTCGCGTGTGGCACTGCTCCCGATTCAGTGTAGTGGCCGGGCGTGATGTGGATCTTACTGAAGTGTTAAGGATCTGCAAGATCCGGTGTTTGCCGCGGGGAGCGGCCCAACGCGCGCGAACTCGCTAGTGGACGTGTCCGTTCGCCGCCGGGCACACGTGCTTCCCTTCTATCGGGGCTCCACAGAGCGGGCAGCGCGGGCGGCCGGCCGCTACGATCTCCGCGATCTTGGCGCTGAGGGCTCGTACCTGCGGGCGAGAGGCGCTCCACTGGTAACGCAGCGGGCCCGGTCCCGACTCTTCCAGCTCGTCCGCGGTGAAGACGAGCCGTCGGTTGCGCTCATCGTAGCCCACTGCGAGACGGCCTGCCCGAAAGTCGATCGACGGCCGCCCCGGGAACCGGCTGGCGAGGGTGAGGGTGGTGCGGGCTTCTTCCATCCCGCGGCCGGTCGCGCCCGCGACCTGCTGGTCGATGATGACGGCCAGCGCTTCGAGCTGTTCTTTCTCGACCCACAGCGAGAGGGTTGTGTCCCCATGTTCGGCGAGGAGGCGAAACGTCCGATGGCCGGGCGCGCCGATCGCTTCCGCGTCGATCTCGTCCACTTCTCCCAGGTCACGCACGCGTGGCTCGGTCACGGATCTCCCCAAAACCGGATTGGTGAAAATGACATGGAGTCGCGGTGCGAGTGAAGGATAGCACGGTTGCCTGGAGAAGGCCGAGGCCGCGGTCCCGCCTTGGGGATCGCGGCCTCGGCCACCCCGCGTCGCACCTGGTGAAATGTTACCGTCGAGTCATCCGGGGGTCGAACGCGTCGCGGAGACCGTCACCGATCATATTGAAGCTGAACAGCGTGAGGAAGATGCAGATTCCTGGGAAGAAGACGAGCCACGGTGCGCTGAAGAAGTACTGCTGGGCGTTCGAGAGCATGTTGCCCCAGCTGGGCATAGGGGGCTGAATGCCAAGTCCCAGATACGAGAGGCTCGTCTCCGCGCGAATCGCGCCGCCCGCGCCGAGGGTTACTGATACAAACAGCGGAGACAGCGAGTTGGGAATGATGTGGCGGAAGATCAGTCGCGACCAATTCGCTCCCACAGCGCGCGCAGCCTCGCTGAAGAGCTGCTGCTTCAGCGTGAGCGTCATGGCTCTCGTGATGCGGGAGCTGCGTAACATGCTGAGCACGGTGAGGATCACGCACATGGTCCAGAAACCAGGCGGGAGGATCTTCGAGATCACCATGAGAATGGGCAGCTCTGGAAGCGCCTGATTGACGTCGTTGATACGCATCAGGATGTTGTCCCACACGCTTCCAAAGTACCCGGCCACGGCGCCGAAGGTTGCGCCGATCACGACCGCCGTGATCGACACGAAAAAGCCGATGCCGAGCGAGACGCGACCGCCGAACATCGCGCGGGTCATGGTGTCGCGGCCGAGATCGTCGGTTCCAAGCGGGTGACCGAACTTCAGGGCACGCTCGGGCGTTTGGGCGCTTATCGCGTCGAAGTTGTAGAGGGCCGGAGCGCCGCCGCCGGCGGGCAACATGACGAAGCTCGGCTTGCTGAACCGTTCCCGGAGGTTGACCTGGTCCGGCGCGTACGGCGTGACCAAAGGACCCAGATAGGAGAAGATCGTGATACCCGCCACAATACAGAGCCCGATGACAGCCATCCGGTGACGGATGAACCGCCGGAAGATGAGCATCTTCAGGCTAACGATCTTGACTTCCCGCTCTTCAATTCGTGGAAGTACCCGAGTCCCGGCGGTTATCTCTCTCGCCATCTCAGCTTCCTTTCTCTCCCCGCGTCAGGTGTCGCGACTGTCGGGCAGCCGCTTGTCGCCGCGCCGTCAGTCGTACCGGATTCGAGGATCGACGACTCCGTACAAGATGTCCGCGATCAAGTTCCCCCAGAGCACCATGAACGCCAGCACCATGAGGATCGCCATCGAGACCACGAAATCGTTGCCCATGACCGAGTCGAAGAGCAGCTTGCCCATACCCGGATAGCTGAACACCGTTTCCGTGATGGTCGCACCCGCGAAGAACCGCGCGAAGGATGAGCCGATGACCGTGATCAATGGAAGCAGTGAGTTCTTCAGTGCATGCTTGATCACGACCGACTGCTCGGTCAACCCCTTGGCGCGGGCCGTGCGCAGATAATCGAGCTGGAGCACGTCCAGCAAACTGTTTCGCGTGTACCGGGTCCACGACGCCATCTCTGTCAACGAGGTCACGATCATCGGCATGATGAGGTATTTCCCGCGGTCCGTGACCTGATTCCAGAATCCGGGCTGCACGTCGCTGCTCATGATGCCGCCCGGAGGTAACCAGTGGAGGTTGACGCTGAAGAGCACAATGAGCATAAGGCCCATCCAGAAGCCGGGCACAGAGAACCCGAAGAAGGCGAACGCCATCCCTGCGTAGTCGACGAACGAGTATTGCTTCACGGCGGAGACAACGCCCAGAATCAGCGCGACGACGAGCGCCAGGATTAGCGCCGAGACCGACAGAATCAGCGTGTTGACGAGGCGGGGCCCGACGAGCTGCTGGACCGGGATTTTGTACTGGCGCGAGTAGCCCAGCTGCCCCTGAACAACCTGTCCGGCCCACTTGAAGTACCGAATGTAGATCGGGTCGTCCAGCCCGTAAATCTGCCGGAGCCGCATGTAGTCTTCGTAGGTGAAGTCGGGGTTGTCCTCGAGCATCTGGTCGAGAGGATCGCCCGGCATGGACGTCAGCAGCGCGAACACCAGCACAGAGATGAGGATGAGGATCGGGATCATCTGGACGACGCGATTGATGATGTACTTCAGCACACGCCCCTCCTCAGCGCTCACGCCATTGCAGACGAGCTACCGGCGCACACATTCGACAGCCCGCCACGCGGTAGGGCATGAGCCCGCGCTGGTGGATGCATCGTACATAGGGTGCGATGCAAAACACAAATCAGTTTTTCTCGGAATCCCTATAAGGGAAACCTTATGGTTTGATAAAAGGTGGGAAGGTTCGCCCTCGTATACTGTCGGGTGGGTGCTTCCGAAATCATGGGGCATTTCTACAGGAGGGTGGGTTGGCATCGACCCGGAGCGCAGTACGCACTGACGGCACCCTGGCGGAGGTGGACCCAGAGCTCGCCGCGATCCTCCGTGACGAGGAGGAGCGGCAGCGAAATACGCTGGCGCTGATCGCGAGTGAGAACTACGCGTCGGTGGCGGTGCGCCAGGCCGCGGGCTCGATCCTCACCAATAAGTATTCCGAAGGCTATCCCGGCAAGCGCTACTACGCGGGCAATCACTGGATCGACGCCGCCGAGGCGCTGGCCATCGAGCGCGCCAAACAGCTCTTTGGCGCAGAGCACGCCAACGTCCAGCCGCACGCCGGCTCCCAGGCCAACATGGCCGCGTATTTTGCGACCCTCAATATGGGGGACACGGTCCTCGCCATGGAGCTGGCGCAGGGTGGCCACCTCACCCACGGCGCCGGCTTCAACTTCTCCGGCAAGCTCTACCGATTCGTCCACTACGGGGTCCGCCGCGATACGGAGACTCTCGACTACGACGAGATCGAGGCGATCGCGCGCCGCGAGCAGCCGAAGCTGATCGTGGCAGGGGCGACCGCGTATCCGCGCATTATCGATTTCGCTCGCTTCCGCCAGATCGCGGACGCTGTCGGCGCGCGTCTCATGGTGGACATGGCGCACATCGCCGGGCTCGTGGCAGCGGGCATGCATCCCAGTCCTGTGCCCTACGCCGATGTTGTAACCTTCACGACCCACAAGACACTGCGCGGCCCCCGCGGGGGCGCCATTCTGTGTCGCCAGGAGCTTGCCCGGAAGGTCGACACCGCGGTCTTTCCGGGCCTCCAGGGCGGCCCGCTGGACCACGCGGTCGCCGCCAAGGCGGTCGCCTTTCGCGAAGCGCTCCAGCCCGAGTACCGTACCTACCAGGCCCAGGTCGTCGCCAACTGTCGTGCCCTCGCGGACGGAATGGCGCGTCAGGGGGCTCGAATCGTTTCGGGCGGCACGGACAATCATCTCTTTCTCCTGGACCTCACGCCGCTGGGTCTCGACGGACAACAGGGGTCCGATCGAGCAGAGGCGGCGGGCCTCATCGTGAACAAGAACTTGATTCCGTTCGATCCCCTGCCCTCTACGCGCGCGAGCGGACTCCGCATCGGGACCGCGTGCGCGACGACCCGAGGACTCGGTGAATCGGAGATGGACACGGCCGCCGGTTTCCTCTACCGCGCGCTCACGGCTTCCGACGACGATACGCTCCGAGCCATTTCAGCGGAAGTGCGCGCGCTGCTCGACGACTTCCCGGCTCCGTTCCTGCAGCCCCTGGAGCCGGTCGGCGCCTGACCCGTCGCTCAAGTCCCGCGGCGCAGCCGGGATCTGCGACAGCCGTCCTGTGATTGACGCGTGACCCGTCTTTGTCGTGCGGAGAATTCGTTGTGACCCCGGGACTGGTACACCCATGGCACTGCGGATTGCGCCACAAGCCCCGATTCTCCATCGCCTGAACGCGGTGCGGATCGATCTCGCGCCAGCGCCCGCACCTTACCGACAAACGGGGGGAACCGGTGTTTACGCGTCGCGCGCCGGCCATCGACGAAAAGCGGATCATCGACTTTGTCGCCCAGCACGAAACGTTGAGCGAGACGTCCCTCTCCCTCGCCTATAAGCTGGGCGTGGATGCGCGCGTGGCTCGGCGGACCCTGGATGAGCTCGTTAAGGCGGGCGCTCTTCACTGCAGGACCTTCGAGGATATCGAGCCCGTCTACTACCGGAATCCAGGACGCCGCGCGAGCTGACGTTCTCCGACCGCTGATAGAATCGGTCGCGAGGCGTCGCATCGCACGGCGTACCGCCTTGCTGCCGGTCGCATCGAGAAATCCTCGGCGGCGGCCCTCCTGGAGATTCCGTGCCCTCGTGGCTTCCCGCGGCGAACACCGCGCTCATCGTCATCAGCGGGCTCTGCCTCGCCGTCGGCTACGCGTTCGTTCGGCGCCGCAACATTCGCGCGCACCATCGGAGCATGATCACCGCGGCTGTGTTCGCTGCCCTCTTCGTCGTCGTCTACGTCGTGCGCGCCGCGATCGGCGGTCCGAAGCCTTTCCTCGGTCCGCCGCTGTGGCACGCCGTCTACATCGCGATTCTCGTTCCCCACACGCTGCTCGCGATCGCGGTGGCGCCGCTTGCGTTCGTCACGCTCCGCCGTGCGCTTCGGGGCGATGTGCCCGCGCATCGGCGCATCGCTCGCGTCACGCTTCCCGTCTGGGGCTTTGTAGCCCTGAGCGGCTGGGTCGTGTACGTGCTGCTCTACGTGGTGGAGTGGCGTTAGCGCGGTCGGCGACGCGGGGGTCCGTCTCCTGCTAGAGCAACCGGTCGACGATCATCACGCTGAAAAGCGCTGGCAGGTACAGCAGCGAATAGCGAAAGAGGCGCCGAGCGGCGACGTCCGACGCCTGGCGCGACAGTTGGACCGCGAGCGCGACGAACAGGCCGCCGAGAACAATTGCGCCCGCCAGGTAGATCGGTCCGAGCAGCCCGAATGCGACGACGCTGACGGTGAGAAGCGCAAGCAGCGCCGTGTAGAGCAGGATCTGGCGACGTGTCTCCGCGTCGCCGCGGACGACGGGCAGCATCGGAACACCAGCCTCCGCGTAGTCGCGCTTGATCAGAAGGGCGAGAGCCCAGAAGTGCGGCGGCGTCCAAAAGAAAATGATGGCGAAGAGGTAGATCGCCAGGAGGCTCACGTTCCCGGTGACGGCCGCCCACCCGACCACCGGTGGCACCGCGCCTGCGGCCCCGCCGATGACGATATTGTGCACCGTGGAGCGCTTGAGCCACCGGGTATACACGAGCACGTAGAAGCCGAACGCCGCGATGGTGAGCGACGCGGCCAGGAGATTCACCCCCACCGCCAGGATCCCAAACGACATCGCGGCCAGCCCGACGCCGAAGCGCAACGCCGCGGGCGGGTCGACCCGGCCGGCCGGGATCGCGCGCGAAGAGGTCCGTTTCATAACGGCGTCGATATCGCGATCGATACAGCAGTTCACGGCGTTCGCGGCGCCGGCGCCGAATGCGCCGCCCAGCATCGTCAGCAACACGGTGTGCAGCGGGGGAAGACCGTTCGCGGCGAGGATCATCGCGGCCAGGGTCGTGGCGAGAAGGAGCACGATGATACGAGGCTTCGTGAGGTTGAGGTAGGCGGCGAAGGTTGATCGGCGCGACGAGGCGTGGTCCGTAGGCGCCCGATGAGCGCCCGCGCGTCCGTCCGGCGCGACGCCATGAGCCGAAATCCGGTAGCTGATGACGGCAAGCGCGACAACCGACAGCCAGAGCCCCGCGGCCCCCGCCACGTGGAGAACCTGGGCGACGGGTGGCACGCCGGTCGAGACCATCGTCGCGCCGATCGCGATCTGGGTCACGAGCCATGCCACGACGACGCCGGCTGTCCACGAGATGGCGCGGTGGTGAGGCAGCATCCGCCAGGCGCGGGCTGCCACGACGATCAGATGGGCCGAGACCGCGTAAGCCAAAAAGCGGTGGACGAGCTGGATGTCCGTGGCGGGGTTCGCGCCAAAGGGAAGGAGCGCTCCGTTGCACGTGGGGAAACCTAGGCATCCCCACGTGGCTCCGCTGGCCCGGACGTACCCGCCTGCGAGGATCAGGGCGTACACGGCGATGACGCCGGAGGTCGCCAGTCGGCGGAATCGGCCGAGCGTGGCGGACCCATCGTCCTGCGCCTCAACCGTCGTGGGGTCGGCCTGCACGGGCGTGGCGCGGACGGCGACGGCGACGAGCGCGCCCAGAAGCGCCATGGCGAGTCCCAGGTGCGCCATCACGACGAGTGGGGGAAGCTCCATCATGACAGTTACCGCGCCAAGGGCGATCTGCGCCGCCAACAGCAAGCCGATAGCGATACCGGCTGCCGCGACGCGTCCCGCGAAGCCCGATGCCCTGAGCCAGAGCACGATCGACGCGACGATGAAGCACGATGTGATCGCCCCCAGCACTCGATGGCTGTATTCGATCACCGACGGGATGTGCCCCGGCGGAACGACCTGGCCGTAGCAGAGGGGCCAATCGGGACATCCCAAGCCCGACCCACTGGCGCGAACGACGGCCCCCATCACGATGAGAAGGTAGGTCGACAGGACCGCCAGATAGGCGACCGTGCGAAATGCGGCCGACGTCCCCTTCATGAGCGCATTCCTGTGGAGCGGGATGGCCTGCAGCGTCGCGTCACGATTCGCGGGCGCCGCCGGTGCACGGCGGCCGAGGGATGCGCACTCCGATCCTCCGGGGACGATGGTCCTGGTTCATGCGTCATCGAGGGGAGAGGTCGACGGCGAGACTCCGCGCCGACGGCAGAACGCTCGACTGAGGCGATGACGCTGGTCGAGCCCCTGGATTATACCCCGGTGCGTTCGCGCGCCTCTCGTCTCGTGGTTGCGCCGCCTCGGGCGTGCGGCTATAGTTCTCCGGCTCAATTCCCACGCCATCCATGGGAGGACGATGAGTCTGCGCCGTTCGCCGTACCTGCGGGTTGTTGCATTCGGCAGCGCGTTCGTCGCGTTGCTCTCGATTGCAGGCTGCACCCAGCTCGCCAATCCCCAAGCCCCTCAATCCACGGTGATCCCGGCGTCGAACTATGGCGCCATGATCACGCAGCTTTACGTCTTGATCTTCTGGATGGCTGCCGCCGTGTTCGTCGGCGTCGAGGGCTTTCTCGTATACGCGGTCATCCGGTTCCGCCGCCGCAGGGCGAATGAGTTCCCATCACAGGTCCATGGCAACACCACGCTCGAGGTGGCATGGACGCTGATTCCCGCGGTCGTCCTTCTGGTTATCGCTGTTCCGACCATCAGCACCATCTTCGCGTCGGACGTCGTGCCGCCGAAGGTGAACCAGCACATCCAGGTCATCGGGCATCAGTGGTGGTGGGAGTTCCGGTACCCAGACCTCAACGTGGTGACGGCCAATGAGCTGCACCTGCCAGTCGGCCAGACTGTCGTCTTCGATCTCAAGACCGTGGACGTGATCCACAGCTTCTGGATCCCCCGCATGGGCGGGAAGATGGACGTGATCCCCAATCGCGAAAATCGCCTCATCTTCACGCCGGACGAGATCGGTGAGTTCTACGGTCAGTGCGTCGAGTTCTGCGGATTTCAACACGCGAACATGCGACTGCGCCTCTTCGTCGAGTCGGAGGATGACTTCAATCGTTGGGCGAAGACGCAGGCGCAAGACGTCAGCGATCCGATCGGCGCATCGGCCACGCACGGGGCCCAGGTGTTCCAGCAGCGCGGATGCCCGGCGTGCCATACAATTAGGGGCACGCAAGCACAGGGCGTCATCGGCCCCGATTTGACGCACGTCGGCGCACGCAAGACGATTGCGGCCGGCACTCTGGACAACACCGCCGAGAACATGGCTCGGTGGATCAGCGATACGCAGAGCATCAAGCCGGGCAACAAAATGGTGGTCGTCCCCCCAACTGGGCAGGACCTGACCGACGTGGTGAATTACCTCCAGGGGCTCAAATAGCGCGCCGAGCGCGGTACGCGCGCATCGAGATTCTGGGCCCGTGATGCCTCAGCGGGGAGTAAAGACATGGCAACGATCGCAGCGCCCACCGCAGCCCGCCGTGGCCTGCTTGCTCGACCAATTGCGCCGACGGGACTGTGGAGCTGGCTCACCACCATCGACCACAAGCGCATCGGCATTCTGTATGGAAGCAGCGCGTTCGTCTTCTTCCTGATTGGCGGGATCGAAGCGCTGCTGATGCGCACGCAGCTTGCCCGGCCCAACAACACCCTCCTCGGCCCGGGGGAGTTCAACGCCCTGTTCACGATGCACGGTACGACGATGATCTTTCTCGTCGTCATGCCTCTGAGCGCGGCGTTCTTCAATTACATCGTTCCGCTGCAGATCGGAGCGCGCGACGTCGCCTTTCCTCGCCTGAACGCCTTCAGCTACTGGGTATTCCTCGGGGGAGCGATCCTGCTCAACATGAGCTTCCTCACCGGCATGGTGCCCGACGTTGGCTGGTTCGCTTACGCGCCGAACACGCTGAAGCAGTTCAGCCCCGACGTAGCGACCGACTTTTGGGTGGTCGGTCTTCAGGTCCTCGGTGTCGGAACGCTGGCCGCAGGCTTCAACTTTCTCGTGACCATCATCCAGCTCCGCGCGCCGGGCATGACCCTGATGCGCATGCCCCTCTTCACCTGGACGACGTTCATCACGTCCATCCTCATCGTTCTCGCATTCCCCGTGCTGGCCGCGGCGCTGATCGCGCTCATGTTCGACCGCCTCTTTGGGACCAATTTCTTCAACCCGGCTATGGGAGGCGAGCCCATCCTGTGGCAACACATGTTCTGGGTGTTCGGCCACCCCGAGGTCTACATTCTCATTCTTCCGTCCATGGGCATTGTGTCGGAGATCCTCCCGGTCTTTTCACGGAAGCCGCTGTTTGGCTATCCGTTCATGGTGTATGCCGTCGCCGCCATCGCGTTCCTGTCCTTTACGGTGTGGGCGCACCACATGTTCACTACGGGCCTCGGGCCCATCGCCGTATCGTTCTTCGCCGCGTCTACCATGCTCATTGCCGTGCCGACCGGGGTGAAGATCTTCAACTGGATCTCCACAATCTACGGCGGCTCCATTCGGCTCACGACCGCGTGCCTCATGGCGCTCTCATTTGTCGGCATGTTCACTATCGGTGGGCTGAGCGGCGTCATGCACGCCTCGCCACCCGTCGACACGCAACACCAGGACACGTATTTCGTCGTGGCGCACTTTCACTACGTCCTGTTCGGGGGCGCGATCTTCGGGCTCTTCGGCGGGATCTACTACTGGTTCCCCAAGTTCACCGGTCGGCTGCTGAACGAGACGCTGGGGAAGATCCATTGGGCGCTCTTCTTCATCGGGTTCAACCTGACGTTCGGGCCCATGCACTTCCTCGGCGTGGATGGCATGCCGCGGCGCATCTACATCTACTCAGAGGGTATGGGGTGGGACCTGTGGAACCTGGTCGCAACCATCGGCGCCTACACGCTCGGTCTGGGCGTCCTCGTCTTCATCTACAACGTTGCGCTCAGCCTCCGCTCCGGCGAGATCGCGGGGAGTGATCCCTGGGACGGGATGACGCTCGAGTGGTCGATTCCATCGCCACCGCCGGGCTACAACTTCGCTAGCGTCCCGACCGTGCATAGTCGAGACCCGTACTGGGCGCAGAAGCACCCCGAGCTGGCCGGGCACGAGCTGGCAGAGGGACGGGCCGATGCGACGCGCGTTGCCCAGCACTCTCCCGAAGTCCACGTGGCCGACGCCGGCGCGCACGGAGAAGCCGAGCACCACATCCACATGCCCGACCCGTCGTACTGGCCGCTGGTGGCCGCGTTCGGATTGTTCCTGGCGGGGTTCGGGGTGCTGCTGGGCGCCGGCTTGGGCGACTGGCTCTTCAACCCGTTCGTCATCGCCGACTACGTGTCGGGGTCGGAGTATTACGCCGTGACCGGCGTTGGCCTGTTCGTCCTTCTGGTCGGGATCTTCGGCTGGTCCCTCGAACCCGTGAACGGCTAGACCCCCTCACGCGGAGACGATTCGAAAGAGATCTGGGAAGAGAGACAAAGGAGGAGACGGCCGTTGGCGCAACTGGCAGCCGCACCGCCCACGCACGTCGAAGAGCACACAACCAGTACCGGCCTCAACAACCGCAAGGTGCTGATGTGGGCGTTCCTCGGCTCCGACTGCATGTTCTTTGGTTCCCTCATCATCGCTTTCCTCGTCTACCGAGGTAAATGGGTCGGGCACCCGAACCCCCAGGACGTCTTCGATATTCCCTACACGTCGGTGAGCGCCTTTGCCCTTCTCATGAGTAGTCTCGCCATGGTGCTGGCGCTCGCAGCTATCCAGCGCGGCGACGTGCGACGATTGAAGATCTGGCTCTTGACGGTGGCTGGGCTCGGCCTGGTCTTCATCGGCGGGCAGATCTACGAGTTCACCAGCTTCGGCGCCGAAGGGCTCAACCTCGCCACCAATACCGGCGGCACGACGTTCTTCGTGCTGACCGGCTTTCATGGCACGCACGTCTCGCTGGGGATTGCCTGGCTGCTGTCGCTCTTCGTCCTCGCATCCCAGGGGAAGATCACGCAAGCGCGAAGTCTCGACGTCGAGATCGCCGGGCTTTACTGGCACTTCGTTGACATCGTCTGGATCATCATCTTCACCGTCGTCTATCTGATTCCGGTGTGAGCCGGCACACGCTGATCTGGGAGGACGAATGAGCGCGCACGCCGTTCCCCATACTGTCGAGCACCATCCGGGCGCGAAGGAATACATCGCCATCGGAACCGCGCTCACGGTTATCACCGCGCTTGAGGTCACCGTCTACTATGTGCACGCGGTCCGGCCGGTCCTCCCGCCGATCCTCATCGCGCTGTCCGCGTTGAAGTTCGCGCTCGTCGTGATGTTCTACATGCACTTAAAGTTCGACAATCGAATGTTCACGGGCATGTTCCTGTTTGGCCTTGCTACCGCTGCGTTTACCGCCATCGCATTCCTCGCCCTCTTCGGGTTCGTCCGCGTGGCTGGGGCCTAAGCGGTCAGAAATCCGAATCCCGCACGACCGGTCACCCCTGGGCGACCGGCGACGTTCGCGTGTCGCCGATGTGGGATAAGATCGGCGCCGTCCTCGGCACGACCTGGGATCTTCACCCGACGCTGCTGGTCCTCATCGTGGGGCTCGCGGCCGTCTACGCCGCGGGCGTCGCGAACCGTCGACGGGTAGGGCGTCGCCTGCCCCCTCGCCAGGCGGCCGTGTTCGCGGCCGGGATCGTCTTGATGGCGCTGACCCTCGGCTCGCCGCTGCACCATCTCGCGGACAGCGACCTCTTCAGCGCCCACATGGCTCAGCATCTGGTCCTCACGCTGTTCGTCCCGCCCTTGCTGTTGCTGGGCACGCCGGAGTGGCTGCTGATGCCGGTCGTGCGCCACCCGTTCCTGTCGCGCGTCGGCCATCACCGCGCGTACGCTATCGCCTGCTTCGTCATGTTCAACGTCCTCTTCGCGTACGCGCACCTGCCGATCATCTACGACACGCTCTTCGGGTTCGACCTGCTGCACCGCCTCACCCACATCGTCTTTCTCGTCACGGCCGTCGTGACGTGGCTGCCGCTCCTGAGCCCGGTCCCACGCGTGTTTCCACGCATCTCGCCGCCGGCGCAGATGCTCTATGCCTTTGCCCACAGTGTGCCGGGCGCACTCATCGGCTCGCTCCTGACGCTTGCTGACCGCGTTCTGTACACGCACTACGGGTCAGCGCCCGAGCGGTTCGGCGTCTCCCCGCTGGCGGACCAGCAAGTGGGTGGGCTGCTCATGTGGGTGGTGGGAGGAACGTACTGGCTCGTGATCCTCACGGTCGTGTTCTTCATCTGGGCGGATCGTGAGGAGCGCCACGCCTATGGTTGAGGACTCACGACCTCTCGGGGTTGCCGGCCGCGGCGGAGGCGATGAAGCCAGCGGCCGTGATGAGGACGACGAGGATGAGGGCGACGACGGGTGTGGCGAAGTCGGCCAGACCTGGGGGCATGATGGCCTCGGCGTTGCTCTTCACAATATGGAGCATGACACCGATCAAGATAGCCACGACGGCGGCTGAGGGGAACACGACGAGCGGGATGAGAACGGCTGTCCGAACGCGCTCCAACGGGCGCTCCTCCAAGTGGGTAAGGCGTTTCGTCGGCGGGGAGGGCCGTAGGCGATCTCGCGCTCCTCGCCGCGCTGCTGTCAATCATGCCTAGTTTAGCGGCTACGCCGCGGTCGTCGCCAGGCTCGGAGGGTCGAAAGGCTGCGCTCGGCGCAGGCTGATACAATGGGGCTGAGCACAGGTTAGCCGGGGTCACATGGAAGGACGCGCCGCACTCTGGACGCTCGTTGGCATCTTCGTCGTCTTCAAGATCGCGACGACCGTGATGATCATTCTCGCCGCGCCCGAAGCCGCGGCCGCAATCGTCGGGTTCTTCATTGCGTTCCATTGGCCCTTCATTCTCGGCGGGATCATCTTCGGCTTGGCGCCCGCGATGTTCTGGATACGCCTCGTGCGCGTGCGGGCCAAGCGCGCCCGGCTCCAGGCCGCGGAGTGGCGCGTCGATCCGGCCGCCCCGACGTGGGTCGTGCAGCGGTTCGATTGATTCGGTTCGTTTGACTTTCACGACCGCGCACATTTAGACTTTTTCTGGCGGATGCGCGGGCCGCATCCCGGCGTAGATATTCACATGGGCTGCTATCGACGAGGAGGAAGGTCTGTGAAGCTTGGGGGTATCGCGCTCCTGATCATCGTGCTCGCCTTTTCCCTGGGCGCATGTCGAAACACCGGTGGCGGTGGTGGTGGCGGGACCTCGAGCGGCGGCAATCCCGACAACGGGAAAGCCCTCTTCTCTTCCAAAGGTTGCCCGACGTGCCACACGCTGAAATCGGTCCAGGGTGCCAATGGGACGATCGGTCCCGATCTGGATGGGATCGGGACCCGAGCTGGCGGAGCAGGGCATGAGGGCGCAAAGCCCCCGGAGACGCCCGAGCAGTACATCGACGAGTCGATCAAGGATCCGGGAGCCTTCGTCGTCTCCGGGTTCCCGCCTCCAAATCAGGGCGGCATGGTGCTCCCCGTACCGGTGAACGATGCCGAGCGCCGCGACCTCGTCGCCTTTCTCCTGACGCAGAAGTAGCTGTGAGCCAGCCCATCCAGTCACCGAGCTGGCTCGCCGAAAAATCGCGACCATGACCGCGGTGGCGGCGCCGCGCACGGGGGCCCCGGAGCATCGTTCCCGGTTCGTGCGGGCGCAGGTCCTGATACCGGCGCTCGTCGTGATCGTCGCGGCCGGGTACCTGCTCGTGACGGCGGTTCGCACGACCGCGGTCTACTATCTGACCGTCGGCGAGCTGAAGGCCGCGGGATCCAGCATCTACGATCAGCCCGTCCGCGTCGCTGGAAACGTGGTTCCTGGCTCAATCCAGCGGGACCCAACCTCCTTCGAGACTCGATTCCAGGCATCGGACGCGTCGGGCGTCCTGCCCGTGAGCTACCACGGCGTGCTTCCCGATATCTTCGGGGACGGAATCGAGGTTGTCGTAGAGGGGAAGTACGAACCGGACGGCACGTTCGTGGCGGGGACGCTTCTCGCCAAGTGCCCATCGAAGTTCGAGGGCGCCACCTAGCGCCGAACCGAACGAAGGATTCAGCCACTGCGTAAACTAGAGGCGATGGAACGCCCTTCGCCGATGCTGCCCACCGCGCCGTGCCCCGATGGCGCCGAGCGTGAAGAGCCCGCGCTTCGCCCGGCTCTGGAGGCGGCCGGTCTCGTCCGACGGTACGGGTCCACGGTGGCGCTGCGCGGGGTCGGCCTGGTCGTCCGACGTGGCGAAGCGGTCGCGCTTCTCGGCCCGAACGGCGCGGGAAAGACGACCCTCTTGCGCGTCCTGGCCACGCTGGCGCGGCCCTCGGCCGGGTCGATCGTCGTCGATGGGGTGGACGCTCTCCGCCACGCGTCGGTGGCGCGCCGACTGGTCGGGCTCGTCGCACACCAGACGTTCCTCTATGGCGAGCTGACCGCGCGGGAGAACCTTCGCTTCTACGGGCGCCTGTATGGACTCCACGATCTCGACGCTTGCGTCGCGCGCGCTCTCGACGTCATGGAGATCGCCCAGCGCGCCGACGCGCCGATTCGCACCCTGTCGCGCGGCATGCAGCAGCGCGTCGCGGTGGCCCGCGCGACCCTCCATGAGCCGCTCGTCCTGCTGTTGGACGAGCCTGAGACGGGTCTCGACGACGCATCCCAGGAGCGGCTGGCTCGGCTCATCGCGCGCTGGGCGCACGGAGGCGGCGCGGTTCTCGTGGCGAGTCATCGCCTCGAGTGGGTTTCCGGTCTCGCGGACCATGCCGTCGTGCTGCGCGAGGGGCGAGTCGCCGCCACCCTGGGTCCGAGACAAAACGGATCGCTTGACCTCGCGCGCGCCTACCACGAGGCAATCTCAGGGCAGGGCGTCGCCGCGATGGTGGCGAGCCCGTGACCGGCGCGTTGACCGCGGACCTGGGCTGGCGGGCGTACGCGCGGCAGCTCTACGCTCTCATGGCCAAGGATGTGATCGTCGAGCGACGAACGAAAGACGCGATCACCGCGATGCTCGTCTTTTCGCTCTTGGTGCTCGTGACGTTCAACTTCGCCCTCGATCTCCGGGCCGAGATCATGCCGGCCGTGGGGCCGGGCGTGCTCTGGACCGCCGTCGTGTTGGGCAGCACCCTGGGCCTCGGCCGAACCTTCGCCGTGGAGCGCGACCAGGGGACCCTGGACGGCCTGCTCATGGCGCCGGTGGATCGGAGCGCGCTGTATTTTGCGAAGCTACTGGCCAATATGCTGTTGATGGCGGCGGTGCTGCTCGTCAGCGTGCCCGTTTACGCCGCGCTCTTCAACGTGGCCGTGCGACCGCTGCCGCTCCTCGCCATCGTGGTGCTCGGCATCGTGGGGTTCGCCGCGGTGGGCACGCTCTTTTCAGCCATGGCCGCTCACACGCGAGCACGCGAGGTTATGCTTCCGATCCTGCTCTTTCCTGTGACCGTCCCGATCCTCATCGGTGTGGTGCAGGCCACCGGACTCGCCCTCGGCAACCCCGCTGCGCGCGATATGCCGTGGCTCAGCCTGCTGCTCGGGTTCGACGCGATGTACGTTTCGCTCGGAGCCGTCACCTTCGAGCACGCGTTGGAGGAATAGATGCTGACGAGCGCAGGAGCGCGCCGCGCTTTGGTGTGGATAGCGGCGATCGCATCGGCCGTCTCCGCGGCCATGATCGTCTTCTACGTCCCGAACGATCGAGTCCAGGGGGTCGTCCAGCGCATTTTCTACTTCCATCTCGCCCTGGCTTGGGTCGCGTACCTCGCCTTTTTCCTCGTGCTGGTGGCCAGTGTCGTCTACCTCGTGAGCCGCGACTTGCGCTGGGACGCGTTCGCTCGCGCCTCGGCCGAGCTGGGCGTGCTCTTCACGACGCTCGTGCTCATCGTCGGCTCGCTGTGGGGAAAGCCCATCTGGAACACGTGGTGGACCTGGGACCCGAGGCTGACGACGACCCTCGTTCTGTGGTTCATCTACGTCGCGTACCTCATGCTCCGCGCCTACACGCCCGACGTGGAGCGGGGCGCGCGATTCGGCGCGATCCTCGGGATCGTCGGGTTCGTGGACGTCCCCATTGTCCACTTCTCCGTTCAGTGGTGGCGCTCGCTCCACCCGGACCCCGTCTTCGCGCGGTCGGACCCGCAGCTCCCGACGCCCATGATCGTGACCCTGCTGGTCACCATCGCGGCCATGACCCTCGTCTTCTGTGCCCTCCTGACGTACCGGACGATGCTGGAGCGCATGCGCGATGACAACCGCGCGCTCGAAGACGACGAGGTCGGGGAGCGCGTCTATGCCTGAGGCGGTCGACCCTATGGCGAGCGTTGGGTACCTGATCGCCGCGGGCGCGGCGACGGTCGTGGGCATCGGCGGCTACGCGCTGTTGCTGTGGCGCTGGATCCGGGAGGCGAGGGTTCGAAGGGCGCGACTCCAGGCGCCCGCGGCGCCCGGCCCGGCGCCGGTCGGGCCTCAGCCACGCGCCGAGGCGTCCAGGCTTTCGTAGACGTCGCCGACCCACGGCATGCATCGATAGGCGGGAATCATCCGCGGCTCGACCCAGGCCAGCTCGTCGTGCTCCCAGTTGAGGTGCGGCTCACCATCGAGCACGCGAAAGAGAAACGGATGGACGCGCCACCGGATCCTGCGAAACGCGTCCGGAATCACGAACGCCTCTCCCGCCGACCGCAGAGCGAGCTGTTCCCGCGACAATCCCGTCTCCTCGCCGATCTCGGTGAGGGCGTGGTCCAGCGGGTCCGCGCCGAGGGGGAGGTAGCCCGCCACGACGTGCCAGCGGCCTGGCGCGCTATCCACCCGGGCGCTGCGCTTGAACAGGGCGAGCCGACCATCGCGCTCGAGGAAGCACGCGACGACGTCGGCCGCGGCGCCGTTGGTCTCGGACTGAAAATGTTGCCATTCGGAGCGCAGACGCCGGGCCGCGCGCTCTCCGGAATCGGAGGCGGGCGCCGGAGAGCCGGCGCGCCGCGCGTCGGCGGCCAGGCGCACGAGGTGGCCGGGCTCGTCGCGATCGGGAGGGAAGATCGATGCGCCATCGTCGCAGGCGTAGTAGAGGTACGGACCCCGCTCGGCGAACCAACGTCGGAGCGCCGGCCACCCGTCTGTGTCGTTGCGCTCCCGTCCATGCGCCAGAGTGTCGCGAAAGTCCGGCACATTGGGGATGAGGTGCAGGTGAGCGTGAGGAACGGTCTGCGCGACCGACCCGTGCTCCAGGATCGTGGTCGGACCGTATCGGTCCGCGAGAAAGGACCGCGTCGCTGCGATGAGCCCCTCCAGCTCGCTATCGTAGGGGATGGGGAGCGCGGCCACGCAGGGGAGGTGGTCGCGTGTGACGATGAGGAGATGCCCGTCGGCGATGGGGTGGAGGTCGGCCAGGAGCGAGAGGTGCTGCGTCTGCGTCACCGTCTGCGGCTCGATCTGATCGGGGTCGCAGAAAGGGCAGCGGGCGTCACTTCCGCTCATGCCTTCTCCCTGCCCACCGAGAGGGTGGCCGGTCGCACAGGTTGTTTCGGGCGCAGTCGAAGGTTCTCGGCTTTGAGCTGCCCGCACGCGGCCGCGATGTCTCGTCCGCGGCTGGCCCGAATGGTGCACGGCACGCCGCCATCGCGCACGCGCTGGGCGAATGTGCGAATGCGCGCCGGGGCGCTGGACGTGAAGCCGGACGCCGTCTGGTTATAGGGAATGAGGTTCACGTGGGCGGCGCGCCCCGCGAGGAGGTCTGCGAGCAGCCGGGCATGCTCGTCGGCGTCGTTGACGCCGTCCAACATCACGTACTCGAAGCTAACGCGCCGTCCGGACGCGCGCGCGTACCGGCTTGCCGCCGCCACGAGGTCGGCGATCGGAAAGCGCCGGTTGATGGGCATGAGGGCGCTGCGAAGCTCGTCCGTCGGCGCATGGAGCGACACGGCGAGCCGCGCGCCGAGGTTTGCCTCGGCCAGGAGGTCGATCTCGGGGACGAGCCCACTCGTCGAGACAGTGACGCGGCGAGGACTGAAGCCGAGCCCCAGCGGATCCGCGAGGGCGCGAATCGCCTGCACCACCGAGTGGAGATTGGCCAGGGGCTCACCCATGCCCATGAAGACGACGTTGTCGACCGCGCGGCCCGAGTCCGAATTCGCGCGATAGACCTGTTCGAGGATCTCCCCCGGGGTGAGATCGCGAGCGAATCCCATCTGCCCGGTCGCGCAAAATCGGCAGGCGAACGCGCACCCGGCCTGACTGGAGACGCAGATGGTGGTGCGCGGTGCGGCGCCCGGCACGGTGGAGGAGGGAATCGCGACGGTCTCGATTGTTTGTCCGTCCGCCGCCTGGAAGAGCCACTTCACCGTCCCGTCGGCCGATGTGCTACGGGCCGCCTCAGAGAGCGCGGCGAGCCGGAAGCGTTCGGCCAGGTGCGCGCGGAGCCGGGCGGGGAGCTCCGTGAGGTCGTCCCATGACGCAATGCGCCGAGCATGCGCCGCGTGGAAAAGCTGCCGCGCCCGGTACGGCTCGGCGCCCGCGCAGGCCAGATCGTCGACGAGCTCGGCGCGGGTGCGGTCCGTGACCGCGGGGGCCACGGTCCCGCTCCCGGTGCGCCGAGCCGCTTTACTTTCCGAGGTTCTGTTTGAAAAAGGCGACCATCCGCTCCCACGCGTCGGCCGAGGCAGCGGGATCGTGCCGGTCGCCCTTTCGTTCGTTGAAGAAGGCGTGCTGCGCCCCTGGATAGACCTTGTATTCAAAACTCTTTCCATGTTTCTTCATGGCTTCCGCGAGGGCGGGCGCTCCGGACGTCAGCCGCTCGTCCGCTTCCCCATAGAAGGCCAACACCGGGCAGGTCAGCTTCGCAACGTCGTCGATAGGGTCCGGGTTGCGCCCGTAGAAGATGATCGCGGCATCCACGTCCGGGTTCGAGATGGCCGCGTTGATGGACGTGCCCCCGCCCCAACAGAAGCCGACGGTCCCGATGCCATCGCGCTTCACGTATGGCTGGCTCTGCAGCCAGTCGAAGAGCGCCTTGAGGTCCTGATTGACCTGAGGTGCGGGGTTGGACTCGGGCCCGCCTCCGCGCTGGAACAGGTTCGGGGCGATGGCGGTGAAGCCCTGGCGAGCGAGGCGCTGGGTGAGATTCTCGAAGTGGGGGCCCGCGGTGTCGTTGTTGGGATCGATCCCCATATTCTCGTGGATGACGATCACTGTTGGGAACGGGCCGCCGGTCTTCGGTCGGGCCAGAATGGCGTCCATCTGGATGCCTTGGCCGGGGACTTTCACCATCTCCGTTTGGATCTGGTCGTTCGTGAAGACGTCGGCCGGAGCTGCCATGGGCTCAGTCCCTCCCCTTGTTGCGCAAAATACGGCCCGGACTGAAGCCAGGGCCTTGTGGCATTGTAGCCCTGGGGCTGGGAAGCTTCAACAGACGGCCAGTATCATCCTGGTGGGCCACATTTGACGGCCGTGACCACAGCGCGGGCGCAGACTGCTTCGGCGGGGTTCATCCTCTGCCGTGGCGTCGAGCGCCCCGTCGGGTCGGCTGGGGACACGGGCCAGCCCTGCCGGATCGTGATGGCACGATCGCGGGAACTGACCCGCTCGCAATCAACCTGTCCTCGATTCCGCCCGGGAGGCGCCTCGCAGCGTGCCAACAGTGCTGTTCCTCGCCCTCGCACTGATGCTGCTGGTGGCTGGGGCCGAGTACTTCACGAACGCGGTTGAGTGGCTGGGGCGGAGGCTGCGGCTGTCCGACAGCGCCACGGGGAGCGTTCTGGCCGCGGTGGGGACGGCCATGCCGGAGACGCTCGTCCCGATCGTCGCGATCTTCTTCTCCGACGGCGCCGACTCGGACGCGGTGGGGATCGGCGGCATCCTCGGCGCGCCCTTCATGATCTCGACCCTGGCCATGCTGGTCATCGCGGCGGCCCTTTGGAGCTTTCGCAGGCGTCGGCGAACGATGCATCTGGAGTTCAACACGGCGACGGCCGAGCAGGACCTGCGGTTCTTTCTCGCCGCGTACGGACTGGCCTTCGGTGCCGCCTTCATTCCGCCTGGGCTTACGGCCGTGCGGATCGCCATCGGCCTGTCCCTCATCCCGCTCTACGCCATCTATACGCGGCGCCTGCTGAGCCATGCGTACGAGCCAAGCGAGGAGGAGCTGCGCCCCCTCCATCTGCTGGGTCATATCCCGAGCTGGGCCCTACCCTTTCAGGACTGGGCCGCGAATCCCGGTCTCGCGCCCATCGCGGTCCAGGTGATCATCGCCCTGGCGCTCATCATGGGAGGCGCACACCTCTTCGTACACGAGGTGGAGGAGCTGGCGACGGCGGTGGGGCTTGCGCCGCTCTTGTTGAGTCTGCTCATCACCCCGATCGCCACCGAGCTGCCGGAGAAGCTGAACAGCGTGCTCTGGATCCGCCGCCGCAAGGACACCCTGGCGTTCGGCAACATGAGTGGAGCGCTGGTCTTTCAATCGGCGTTTCCGGTCACGATCGGCATCCTATTCACCGAATGGACGCTGTCGCTCGTGCCGGGCACGCCCAACTTTCTTCCCGCCCTGAGCTGCGTCCTGGCTCTGATCTCCGGCGCAATCCTGCTCTTCTTCGTCCGCCGGTACGACTCCCTCCACGCCGGTCACCTCCTCGCCAGCGGATCGCTGTACTTCGTGTTCCTCGGGGCGGTGCTGCTCAGTGTTCTCTCGGGGTCGGAGGTCTCCGCGCACCCGTGAGCCGCGCGCGGCCAGACGCGCCAACGTTTCGTCCGCCGTCGCGTCGGCGAGGCGGCCGCTCTGCGTTCCGCTTCGGCCGACGATGGCGCCCGCGGCCTCGAGCTGACCGATCAGCTCGACGAACCGCGCCCGCCCGATCCCTGCGACGGTGGCGACCTTCCGTCGCCCCGGGACGATCCGCTTCGGTCCGGCCATGGCGTGGAGCGCGCGGACGAGGCGATCCAAACCGAATTCCGGGTCGTGCCCTTGGCTCAACGCCGGTGCGGGGGTGGGTGGGTCCTCGCGGAGGTCCTCGCCGAGGAGCGAGAGGGCGCGTCGATAGAGGCGATGGGTGGTGGGGCGACTGATCCCCAAGGCGAGGGCGATGGTGGCGAAGTCGTACCCCTCGCCGATATGCAGGGCGAGGATCAGGCGCATCCGCTCGGGGAGCGCGGTCACGGTATCGCGCCAGGCGAGGTCCGGCGCGGGGGCCTCGCCCACGGCGGCGCGGTCGGCCACGACGAGCAGCTCGTCGTGCGGCAGGCTCACGACCTCGGCCACGCGGCTCGTGTGGCGCACGCCGGCGGTGGCGACGAATCGGCGGAGCGTGCGCGGGAAGCTCGCGAAGAAGTAGGCGAGGAAGCTGCCCTGGGGCCGCCAGCGCTCCGCCAGCTCGGCAAGAGCCACCCACGTCTGCTGAACGAGATCCTGATACGTCAGGCTCGGCGGGAGCGCGGCGCTCCGATAGCGCCGAAGCACGCTCAGCATGATGGGGGTCATGCGCTCGTGGAGCGTGGCCAGAGCGGCGCGATCGCCGGCCTGATATCGACGCACGAGATCGACCGCCTCATCCTCCGCCACCGGCTGCGCGTGGTTGGCGAGAACGTCGACCGGCTGCGTGGTCGCGGCATGAGGAGCATCGCTCGGAGCGGGATCGACCGCGCAGGCGACGCGAGGGGTGGCTGGGCTGCGGATGCCCAACGGATCGCGCTGTTGCGTCACAGCTTCACATCCAGATCGCGGCCGAGGTTGTCCAGGACGCGCTCGAGCGAGGCCGCGAGCTGGTCCGTGGATCGCTCGTCCAGCTCGTGGCGCGCCTTCAGGCTTCGGCAGAGGGTCTCGATGCCGCGGCGCGCGGCGTCGAGGTCGCCGGCGCTGATCACGCGGCGGATCAGGACGCGCAGGATGGCGATCTCGGCGTCGACGCCCTCGAGCTGAGCGGCGACGAGGAGGGCCTCCTGCTCATCCTCCGAAAGCTGGGTCGTATAGAATCGACGGGCGCGGCGGCGGAGCTCGACGCCGTCGTGGAACTGGCACCGTTCCGAATGCGGTTGGGCCTCGCGGCAACAGGGCTTCCCGTTCGCCAGGGTCGCGACGCACTGCACGGGCGCCTCCTATAGAACGTTTGTTCTATGAGAATAGCACGCATCTCGCCGATGTCAACCGTCGGCGCGCTCACGTGCGGGTGGAGAATCCCATGAAAGCGCTGGTGGTCGGCGCGCCGGGCCAGGTCGGGTCCGCGCTCATGCGCATCTTGCCCACGGCCGGCTTCGAGGCGGTCGGCACCTACCGATCGCGCCCGCGCCCAGGGATGCAGCGCCTGGATGTGACCGATGGCGCCGCCGTGGACGACGTCATCGATCGCGAACGGCCAGCGCTGGTCTTTCTCACCGCGGCGCTCACCGCGGTGGACTACTGCGAGGACCATGCCGACGAGGCGACGGCCATCAACGTGCGCGGGTCGGCCGCCGTTGCGCGGGCCGCGGCGCGGCACGGGGCGAAGCTCGTGTTCTACTCCACGGAGTACGTCTTCGACGGCGCGGCGGGGCCCTACGGCGAGGATGACCCGATCAGTCCGGCGGGCGTCTACGCGTGGAGCAAGGCCGAGGGCGAGCGGGCGGTGCTGGACGCGGCGCCCGACGCGCTGATCGCCCGCACGACGGTCGTATTCAGCTGGGACCCGGACTCGCTCAACTTCGGCATGCAGGTGTGGAAGCGCTTGTCGGCGGGCGAGCGGATGCGCGTGCCGGGCGACCAGGTGAGCAATCCGACGCTGGCCGACTTTCTCGCCCTGGCCACCATCGTGCTCGCCCAGGACGACGTGCGCGGGATCGTGAACGTCGTGGGGCAGGACCGGGTGGATCGGGCGACCTTCGCACGGCGTCTGGCGGCGGGCCTGGGGCTCGATGCCGGCCTCATCGACGCGGTCGCCACGGCGGACCTCCATCAGGCCGCGGCGAGGCCGTTGAACGCCGGCCTGCGGACGGAGAAGCTGGCCGCGCTGCTCGGCCGCCCGCCCATGAGCCTCGACGACGCCATCGCGATCTTTGCGCGGCGCGCCCGCGCGGGGACGAGCGCCGCCACGTGACGGAATCGCCATGCGCCTTCTGCGCGATCGTCGCCGGGCGCATCGACGCGGCGATCGTCTTCGAGGACGACGTGTCCATCGCGTTTCTCGACCACCGGCCGCTCTTTCTCGGCCATACCCTCCTGGTGCCGCGGCTGCACGTCGAGCTGCTCCCGGACCTTCCCGCCGAGCTGCTGCAGCCCTTCTTCGGGGCCGCGCAGCTCCTGACGCGCGCGGTTCAGGAGGCGACGGCCGCCGACGGCGCGTTCCTGGCCCTCAACCACCGGGTGAGCCAGAGCGTGCCCCACGTGCACCTCCACATCATCCCGCGACGCTTTCACGACGGGCTGCGTGGCTTTTTCTGGCCACGGCAGCGCTACCCCGACGCCGATCAGATGGCGGAGACCGCGCGCAGCATCAGCGCCGCGGCCGCGCGCCTACGGGGTGGGTGAGGCTGCAAGCAGTGCTGTCCTTGGCGACCAAGGAATTTTCCGGGCGCGCGTGCCCTTGACGCGGTGCCCCATCGATGGGATTGTCCTCCTAAGACCTCACATCGGTGTCCGGTGGCCTGGGTACGGCAAGGGAACGCCGAACCCGCTCCAGTTCCGACCGTTGACTCGCGCGCCTGTGCGCCCCTGTGCATTGACGCGCTGAAGACGAGCCACCTATCATCCGGGTGCAGCGTCGGCACGGCTCCGCACCTGTGGACGCGGTCTGGCTAGTCGTCGAGGGCTCTGGACACCGCTCGGCATACTCTGAGAGATCCCTCACCCGACGGGTTGCGTACGTGTCGCTACGAACAGCCCGCTCCTTTAGAGTCGCGCAACCAACCCCTTCGGGGGCAACCAAGGATCGTGGCTTCCGGCGTACGCAACTCAGGTAGCGGCAATCGCGCTCCCTCTCGCCGACGAGGTCCAGCGTCGTGATCATCTGAGCCTCGAGCGACGCGTTGGCCAAGCCGGCCTTCGAAGACGACGTGACCCTGGAGGGCCGCCACGCGAAGGGATGATTGGTCGCTGCGGGTCGATTGGAGGCGAAGATGGCGAAAGACCATCCGGTGGTTCTCTACGTCTGTGTCCACAACGCTGGCCGCTCGCAAATGGCGGCTGCCTTTACTCGTCAGCTGAGCCAGGGCAGGGTGGAGGTGCGCTCGGCAGGCTCCGTTCCTGCCAATGAGATCAACCCCATTGTCGTTCAGGCCATGCAAGAGGTGGAGATCGACCTGTCCCAGGAATACCCTAAGCCGATCGCCGATGAAGTGGTCCGAGAAGCTGATGTGGTGATCACCATGGGCTGCGGAGATGCCTGCCCGGTGTACCCCGGGAAGAAGTACGAAGACTGGGACCTGGACGATCCTGCTGGCCAGCCGATAGAAAAGGTGCGCGTGATTCGCGATGAAATCCGCTCTCGGGTTGAACATTTATTGTCCCAGCTCGCTGAGGTCCGGGGATGAGCGCAAAACGAACAACGACGACCTGCGCCTCCGCCACTGAAGTTTTGGGCCCGCCACCGCCCCGTCCTACAACCGTATTCCGCATTCACGGATGGGTCTTCCGCTTCCCGATCTACGAGTCTGCATGCCGTGTCCCTGGCAAAGAAGCTCGGTGTCGGCTCCCGAGGGTCTGAGGCCCGGCCGCAAGTCGGCTCCCCGGTGTGTCCGCCTCGCGAAGTCCTCTTCGAGGGGGCTTAAGCGGATGACGTAGGCGCGCTTGCCACATCTACCGGCGGTGCATCAATCCCATTTGCGGGCAGGCGCCGAGAGCGATAGATCCCGCGGCCAATGTGGTTGGGGGAAAATGTCGGCGATCACGAAAATTCAGGGCCTTCCGCCGCTGGCGTCCCGCGTGATGGTCCACCGTCCGTAGGCGATCCCCTCGCCAGCCCCGCCGCCGGCGTCGCAGCGGTGGAAAAGTGGGGCAGAAGGCCCGCTGAGCCACCCCCCAGGCGTGCGCGGCCCCGGACTCCGCATCATCGCGCCGGTCACTCTCTTGTCAGGTGGGTCATTTATCCACGTCTTCGGGCGTGATGCCGAGCTTCTCGCGGAATTCGGCCGGAATCGTGATCTGGCCGCCTCTGACGGGGCGAATGATCTTGCTGGTCACCTCGTTTTTCACGTTCAGCTCAATGCATCAGCGTTTATCTGTTATCTCCATGATTTTGGATCAGACGGACCGCCCGAAACCCCGATCGGCGCGCGTGCTGGCGAGCACGCGGCTGTTCCGATCGTTGACTCGCGCGCTTGCGCATTGACGCGCTGAAGACGGGCCACCTATCATCCGGGTGCAGCGTCGGCACGGCTCGGCTCCGCCTTCGTTCCGCCAGACCCTCTCCTACGTTCGACCGCACGGGTCGCCGGCCGCTGCTGAGCGCGCCCGGAGCAGGGGCGGCTCGCGAGGTGTGCGCATGGTCCAGGCTCCGCCATCCGAATTCCTCGACGTCGCTGGCGTGCGCACGCACCTCCGCCAGCGGGGGAGCGGCGACCCGCTGCTCCTCCTGCACGGCGCAGGCGGCTCGGGCGTGTGGAGTCCCTACCAGGAATCGCTCTCGCAACGCTTTCGCCTGATCGTACCGGACCACCCTGGGTTCGGCGAGTCCGAGCGGCCGGACTGGCTCGAGACGATGGACGATCTGGTCTATCACTACCTGGATTTGCTCGAGCTGCTGGGCATCCCCCGCGTCCGGATCGCCGGCAGCTCGCTCGGCGGGTGGCTCGCCGCCGAGATCGCGGTCGCCCACCCGGAGGTCGTGGAGCGCCTGGCCCTCATCGACCCGGCCGGCCTCAAGGTCCCGGGCATGTTCCTCCCGGACATCTTCTCCATGACCGAGGAGGAGCAGACGCGCATCCTCTTCTTCGACCAGGCGCTGGCCGAGCAGCAGATTCCGCCCGCCCCGACGAGCGATGCTGTGCTGCAGCGGATCAAGAACCTGACAACGGTGGCGCGCGTCGCCTGGAACCCGTACCTCTACAACCCGCGACTGCAGCGGCGGCTGCGGCGGGTCAAAGCCCCGACGCTCCTCATCTGGGGGCGGGAAGACCGGCTCATCCCCATCGAGAATGCCAGGCTCTGGCTGGACGGGATCCCCCACGCGCGTCTCGTCCCCATCGATCGCTGCGGCCATGTCCCCCACCGCGAGCGGCCGGACGAGCTCCTGCGCGCGCTCGTCGACTTCATGACTGAGGGAGCATAGGAGGCGCCACTATGGAATTTCATCTCTTCCATCTGATGCCGTGGCCATACCTCCCCGACGATTTCGAGCGGCACAACCCGTCGGCGTGGGTCACCTACAGCAACGCCAACTACGACCCCGTCAAAGGGCACGAGCTGTACAACCGCTACCTCGACGAGCTGGAGTACGCGGAGGAGCTGGGCTTCGACGGCGTGTGCGTCAACGAGCACCACCAGACGGCCTACGGCCAGATGCCCGCGCCCAACATCATCGCGGCGACCCTGGCTCGGCGCACGAAACGCATCACCATCGCCATCCTCGGCAATGCGATCCCCCTGCGCGACCATCCCCTCCGCGTGGCGGAGGAGGTGGCGATGCTGGACGTCATCACCGGCGGCCGCATCATCTCGGGCTTCGTCCGGGGCATCGGCGCGGAGTACTTCGCTTTCGGCGTGAACCCGGTCGACTCGCGCGACCGGTTCCTCGAGGCCTGCGATCTGATCCTGCGCGCCTGGACCGAGCCCGGCCCCTTCACCTATGACGGGAAGTACTACCAGCTTCGGTACGTGAACGTCTGGCCGCGCCCCATCCAGAAGCCGCACCCGCGCATCTTTGTTCCTTCCACGGGGAGCGTCGAAACGATCGAGTGGGCCTCGCAGAATCGCTATCCATTCATTCGCGTGTACGAAGTCGCGGCCGTGGTGAAGCAGCTCTTCGAGGAGTATCGGGCGGCGGCGCAGCGCTGGGGCTACGAGGCCGGGCCCGAGCTGTTGGGCTGGATGGTGCCGATTTACGTCGCGGAGACGGAGCAGGCGGCCCGCGCCGAGGCCGAGCGGCACGTGATGTATCTCTTCCAGAAGCTCCAGCACCGGCCCCTGTCGTACCTCAGCCCGCCGGGCTACACGGGCGAGGCGTCGCTGGCGCGGGCGATCGAGCGGATGGGGCGCCGCAAGGAGATGCCCTATCGCAGCTTCGACGAGATGCAGGACCAGGGCATGATCATCTTCGGTTCACCCGAGACGGTCCGCCAGCGTCTGGAGGCCTTCCAAAAAGAGATGCGCTTCGGCATCCTCGTCCCGCTGCTCCAGTTCGGCAGCCTCCCTCACGATCTCACGGTAAAAAACATGGAGCTGTTCGCTCGCGAAGTCATGCCGCACCTGCGGCCCCTCGGCCAGCCCGCAGCAGCGGCCGTCCACGCGTGAGAGGGGACATGACCGCCGCGTCCGCATGATCACGCTTACTCGATCCCAGCTCGCCCCCATCTTGGTCGGCCTCCTCCTCGGCACCCTGATGACGTCCTTGAGCCAGCTCATCGTGGCCACGGCCCTGCCCGTGGTCATCGCCGCGTTGGGCGGGATGGAGCTGTATAGCTGGGCGTTTGCAGCCGCGCTCCTCACCTCCACCATCGTCGTGCCCATCGCCGGCAAGCTGTCCGATCTGTACGGCCGCAAGACCCTCTACCTGATCGGCATGGCGATCTTCCTTGCCGGCTCGGCGCTCGCCGGCACGGCGCAGACGATCCAGCAGCTTATCCTCTTCCGGGCGCTCCAGGGCGCGGGCGCCGGGTGCGTGAGCCCCTCCGTGTCGGCGCTCATCGCCGACCTCTTCCCTCCGGAGCAGCGAGGTCGGTGGCAGGGCATCAACGGCGCCATCTGGGGCCTATCGTCCGTGGTCGGTCCCATCCTCGGCGGCTATCTCGCGGAGCACGTGAGCTGGCGCTGGGTGTTCTGGGTCAACCTGATTCCCGGGGTCCTCGCCGCCGCCATCATGGTGAAGTTCCTGCCGTGGTCGATCCGCCGCGCGTCGCCGCCCAAGGTTGACTACCTCGGGATGATGTGGCTCTCGAGCGTGCTCCTGATCCTGATGCTCCTGACAATCGTCGGGGGCGCGGCCTTTCCCTGGGAGTCGCCGCAGACCATCGCCTTCATCGGGATCGTCGTCGCCTGCGCGGTCGCCTTTGTCGCGCAAGAGCGGCGCGCGGAAGAGCCGATCGTCCCCCTGGAACTCTTTCGCAATCGGACGTACCAGACCGTCGTCATCCTCGTGCTGCTGACGGGCGCCGGGCTCTTTGGGGCCATCACGTACGTCCCGCTGTACCTTCAGGCGGTGCTCAACGTATCGCCCACAGCGACCGGGCTCCTGTTCGCGCCCACCGTGGTGGCGATGACGGCGATGAGCGTGATCGCCGGAATCTTCATGCACCGGATCGGCTACCGAATCCTGACGTTCCTCACCCTGGCCGCTGGCGCCATCGGCTTCGCCGTGATGAGCGTCATAGACCCGGCCCGTGGGACGTTTCCGGTCGTGCTGGGCCTCTCCATCATCGGGAGCGGCATCGGGCTCAGCTTCCCGGTGTTCATCGTGATCGCGCAGAACGCCGTCGATCGCGCGGTCGTCGGCATCGCCACGTCGGTCGTACAGCTCACGCGGAGCCTGGGCGGCACTGTCGGTGTCACGCTCCTCGGCGCATACATGACGGCCCGGCTGGCCGACGTGCTGATCACCGGCGCCGGCGGACAGAGCGACCTCGCCGCGCTCCTGCGGCCGGAGTCGCTGGCGACGCTGACGCCGGCGCAGATCGGTGGCCTCCGGACGGAGCTTGCCGATGCCATTCGCGCGCTGTTCGCGGCCGGCGCCGTCGCCATGACGTTCGCCGCGGTCTTCTCCTGGCGCCTGGAAAACCTCCCGACGGTCCCCGCCGGTCGCATGGGCTTCTTCCGCCGCCGTTGACGCGCGATTGACGGGCATCAACGGCCGCTGCGACGGGCGGCGTCGAGAATGAGGGCAGGCGCCGCCGCCTCAGGGGGCGGCGCACTCTTCGATGGGAGCGCGTGCACGATGCCGGACAACGCCGAAGTGACGAATCTTCTCAAGCAGGACCACCGCGAGATCTCATCCCTGTTCAAGAAATTCGAGGGCGCGGGCGAGGGGAAGCGGAACCAAAAGAAGGACGTCTTCCGCGACATTCAGCAGGGCCTGGAGACGCACACGATGCTGGAGGAGGAGATCTTCTACCCCGCGGTGAAACGCATCGACGAAGAGATGATTGCGGAGTCGCTCCAGGAGCACCACGTCGTCGACGTGCTGCTGAAGGAGGCCGAAGGGCTTGCTGCCGATGGCGGCGAGGAGTTCGACGCGAAAATGGCTGTCCTGATGGAGAGCGTCCAACATCACGTGGACGAGGAGGAGAAGAACCTCTTTCCCAAAGTCGAGAAGGAGATGGATCGGGAAGAGCGAACTCACCTGGGCGAGCGAATCACGAGCCGAAAAGAGCAGCTCCGTCGCTCAGCGCGAGCCGCGTAGCAGCCGTTCGGGGCCAGGTGGTTCGGGCCCCGAACGACGGCCACCTTCGGGGCTTATGCGGTGGCGCCGACGGCGTGCGGGTCGGGCATCGGGTTCGCCACCGCCTCCTCCAGGCTTGAGGCGCGACGGTGCATCGAGACGGGGCGGGCGGAGTCGTTCCATCCGATCTGCTCCATCTCGCACGTCAGCTCGATGGCGTAGCCGTCCGGATCGCGGAACTCGATCCCGATGTTGCTGCCGGGTCCGCGTCGTCCCTCGAACTCGATCTCGATCCCGCGCTCCCTGAGGAATTCGCGGGCCTTGAAAAGGTCCTCGACCCGGTCGACCTCGAGGGCCAGGTGATGGAACGTGAGGTACCTGTCCGTCGGCGCGCCGGTGCCGTCCTTCGGTCCCTGCGCGAAGCCGATGGTGTGGTGGTCGGTCCCGTTGCGCAGGAACGCCATCCCCATGGCATTGCGGTCGGAGAGTTTGAAGCCGAGGATCTCCGTGTAGAACTTGATGGATCGCTCGACGTCCGAGACGTTTAGGACAACGTGGCTGACTTTGCGCGTGCGAATGGGCGTTGCCACCTCGCCACCTCCGTTCGGCTGGATGCTATTCAGCGTTATCTTCGCGCCGACCTGATGGCGTGTCAATAGCGCTCAAGCCGTCAGTCGAGCAGGCGCCGGAACCGGTCGCGGCTCCGGTAGGGTCCGACGATGGCGAGATTGGCGCGCTCGTTTCGGACGATCTCCTGTGCCACGCGTCGAACGTCGGCCGCGGTGACCGCTTCGATACTCTGGAGCACGTCGTCCACCAGGCGCACTTCGCGCCGCAGCAGCTCCTGCCCGCCGATCCAGGATGAGACCGCGCGCGAGTCTTCCATGCGGAGCACCAGGCGGCCCTTGATGTACTCCTTCGCCTTGGTCAGCTCCTCGCTCGGTACCAGGTTGGACCTCAGCTGGTCCAGCTCCCCGCGGATCGCGCGGATGCATTCGTCGGTTTTCCTGGGGTCGACCGCCGCGCCCACCACAAAGGCGCCGGTGTCGAGATAGTGGCCGACGCTCGAGTGCACATCATAGGCGAGGCCGCGGATCTCGCGGATTTCCAGAAACAGCCGGCTGCTCATTCCTTCCCCGAGGATTGTGTTCATGACGTCGAGGGCGTAGCGGTCCGGATGGAAGGCGGAGTAGGCGGGAAAGCCCAGGGCGATCTGAGTCTGCTCGGTCCGCTTCGAGCGGAGGCCGACGCGCGGCTCGGTCTGCCCGTCGCGCGCGGGGCTCCAGGGGCCGAAGGGGGCCGGCTCCCACGATTCCACCTGCTCGAATAGCTCGCTGACGACGGTCTCGTGGCTCAAATTGCCCGCCACCGAGATGACGGTGTTCTCCGGGACGTAGTGGGAGGCCAGATAGTCCACCATCGTCTCGCGCGAGATGCCCTCGACGGATTTCGGGCTACCGGCGATGTCGCGCCCCAGCGGCTGCTCCGGCCACATCAGCTCGTCGAGGAGGAGACCGACCAGCTCACCGGGGTTGTCCTCAACCATGGCCAGCTCCTCGATCACGACCTTGCGCTCGCGCTCAAGCTCGACGGGATCGATCCGAGAATGGAGGAGCTGATCCAGCAGCACATCGAGCGCGACGTCGAAGTGGGCGGCGGGAACCTTGGCCCAGTAGGCCGTCAGCTCCTTGTCGGTGGCCGCGTTCATGGCGCCGCCGATGCCCTCGATGGCCTCGGCCAATTCGCGTGGGTTGCGGCGCCGCTCCGTGCCTTTGAACAGCATGTGCTCGAGGAAGTGCGAGACGCCGGCGATCTCGTCGCTCTCATACCGCGATCCGGCCCCCACGAAGATCGTCACACTGACGGCCTGCGTATGGGGCAGCGCACTCGTGAGCACCCGCAGACCATTCTCCAGCACGGATTTTTCGTACATCGACAACTCCCGCACGCCCACTTTCGGTGCGAAGATCGAGCGCAACACAGCAACCGGGGAGAGACGCGGCCCGTAGCCGGATTATACGACCCGCCAGGAGCCGCTCATTCCAGGCCCAATCGTGCATAGAATCAATTGGAGGCGGCGTGATTCGCATCGGGACAGCCGGCTGGTCATACTCATCCGGGCCAGGTCGCTGGGTTGGGATCTTCTATCCGGCCCACGGGAAGGTCGACCATCTGCGGTTCTACGCGCGGTACTTCAACACCGTCGAGGTCAACAGCACCTTCTACGGGCCCCCTGAGGCGCCGACGACGCGGACGTGGACGACGAAGACCCCCGACGACTTCCGTTTTTCGATCAAGCTGTACCACAAGTTCACGCACCCTCAGCTGTTCGCGTCGTCGACCGGCCGCGACCCGAAGCTGACTCCGGCCGACTTTGCGGAGTTCCGCGCGGGGATCGATCCCCTTGCCGAGGCTGGAAAGCTGGGCCCGCTGATCGCCCAGTTTCCCGCCAGCTTCAAGCGCACGGACGAATCGCTGGGTCGGCTCGACGAGCTGTTGGTCGGCTTCGCGCCCTTCCCGGTCGTCGTGGAGCTGAGGCACCGAAGCTGGACGGCGAGCGACGAGGTGGCAACGCTGATGCGCGCCCACGGCGCCTCGTGGGCCCACATCGACGAGCCGCGATTCCGCACGTCCATCCGCGACATTCCCGACGTGGGGCCGTATCCATACTTTCGCTTCCACGGCCGAAACTTCACGACGTGGTGGAAGGGCGATCGGGACGCCCGATACGACTACCTGTACTCTTTGGAGGAGCAGGCGGAGCTGGCGCAGCGGATCACGTCCGTGGCGCGTACCGCTCAGGATACGCACGTGACCTACAACAACCACTACGGCGCGAAGGCCGCCGCCAACGGAATCCAAATGCGCCTCATGCTCGGCCAGACCATCGACGCGCCGATCCCGCCGACGCTCCTCGAGACATTTCCCGACCTCGCGAAGCTGGTACAAGAAGAGGCTGCGGAGCGAAGCAATCCGGAGCGGACAGCCTAGAAACCGCGGATGTTCGCCAGGCGCCATCCTTGGTCGAGAGGGTCGACGCCCATTGGAGGTTTCGGGAATGCCCGTTCAGATCGCGGCCGGGGTGTATCAGCTTGGAGCCGTAGGGTGTCAAGTGTTCGCGCTCGTGGACGACGGCGTGACGCTGGTCGACGCTGGTGGCCCGGGGAGCGGGCGGTTCGTGCTTCGGCAGCTCCGAGCCATCGGCGTATTTCCGGACGATGTCCGACGCATCGTGCTCACGCACTACCACATCGACCATCGGGGCGCGGCGGCCGAGCTTCGCCGGGCCACTGGTGCCCGGGTGTTGATCCACGCGACCGAGGCGCCCTACCTTCGGCGGCAGATCCCGTACCCGAACCCGGTTCAGACGCCGCTGCTGCGGTCGCTGTTCGCCCCGCTCCACGTCCTCACGCACGGGCGCCCGGTTCCGGTCGATGTGTTGCAGGACGACGACACGATTGACATTCTCGGCGGCGTGCGGGTGCTGCACGCCCCTGGCCACACGCGAGGAAGCGTGGTGCTCTCGGTTCCGCAGGAGGGTCTGCTCCTCGCGGGGGACACGATGGGATTTCGCGCGCGCCGACTCGAGGCGCCCGAGCCGCGCGTCAGCGAGGACACGGTTCAGGCCCGCGCGTCTCTCGAGCGGCTGGCGGGCCTGGACATTGAAACCATCGCATTCAGTCACTTCGAGGCGCTTCGCAGCGGGGCGCGCCGGGCGCTGGAGGCCCTCGTCGCGTCGTGGTCTGTTGAGGTTCCAGATTCCCCGGCAGGTCGGGCTGCCGCGTGGCGCGAGCAATGAGGCCGCAGCCGGCGGATTCGGCCGAGCGTGAGGCCGGCCGGCCCGGTCCCCTCGACCCGTTTGTGGTGAGCCCGTCGAACCACGAACGGGGCCATCGCGTGAGGAATGGGAAACGGTGGCCGGGCGGGGGCCCGGCGGGCGCACGCGGTCGTGCGGCGCGCGCGACGCGTAGCGGGCTCGGACGTTCCTCGCAGCCGGTTCGGCGACCGATGGTGGCGCCGCCCCGGGCCCCCGGGGCGCGACCGTTCTACTCGGCGTCAGGCGCATCCTTGCCGGTGCCGGACGGGCGATAGAAGCGCGCGTCCGCGATCTCGGCGGGAAGGTGCTGCTGCTCGACGACGTGGCCCGGGAAGTCGTGGGCGTACTGGTATCCCTTGCCGTAGCCCATGCTGCGCATGAGACCGGTGACGGCATTGCGGAGGTGCAGAGGGACTGGCAGGTCCCCGGAGCGCTCGATCTCCGCTCTGGCCGCGCCGTAGGCGACTTTGGCCGAATCGCTTTTCGGCGCGCGGGCGAGGTACAGCGCCGCCTCGGTGAGGGGGAAGAGCGCCTCCGGCATGCCGACGAAGTGGGCGGCCTGCTGCGCGGCGACGGCCACGGGGAGCGCCAGCGGGTCGGCGAGGCCGACGTCTTCCGACGCTAGGATCACGAGCCGGCGCGCCACGAAGAGCGGGTCCTCGCCGGCCTCCAGCATCCGCGCCAGCCAGTAGACGGCGGCATCCGGGTCCGACCCGCGGATCGACTTGATCAGGGCGGAAGCGAGGTCGTAGTGGAGATCGCCGGCGCGATCGTAGCGGAGGGCGCGCCGCTGGGCCACCTGTTCCACCAGGCCCTTCGCCACATAGACGCCGTCCGGAGTGGGCTCGGCGGCCTGGACGGCCAGCTCCAGCGTGTTCAGCGCCACCCGCGCATCGCCGTTCGCCAGGCTCACGATGGCGGCGCGGGCGTCGGGCTCGAGTTTCACGTGAAACGCGCCCAGCCCCCGCTCGGCGTCGCCGAGCGCCCGCTCGACGATGCGGGCCACCTCGTCGTCGGTGAGCGGCTCGAGCCGATATACGCGGGTCCGGGAGAGGAGCGCGTTGTTGACCTCGAAGCTGGGGTTCTCCGTCGTTGCGCCGATGAGGGTGTACCGCCCGCTCTCGACGTGCGGGAGCACCGCGTCCTGTTGGGCCTTGTTGAACCGATGGATCTCGTCGATGAAGAGGATCGTTCGCTCGCCTGCCGCTCGCCGATGCGCGGCCCGTTCGGCCACGCGCCTGAGGTCGGCCACCCCCGCCGAGACGCCGCTCACCGCGATCAGCTCCGCGCGCGTGTGGTGGCTGATGACCTCGGCTAGGGTGGTCTTGCCGCTCCCGGGCGGACCCCACAGGATCATGGAGGGCACGTGATCCCGCTCGATGGCCTGCCGAATGGCGCGGCCGGGCCCGACGAGGTGCTCCTGGCCCACGAACTCGTCCAGCATTCGCGGGCGCATCCGAGCGGCCAGGGGCGCGTCGCGATCCGAATGCGGGCGCGCTGGGCCCCTTGGCTCGTCGTCGAAGAGGGACTGCACGGCCGTCCGGCCTCCTCCAGTCTGGGCTCCCAACATCATATCGGTTCCGTCTCCGCCAATTGACACCCTCTTCGAACGCTCCCTATAATGCCCATCGTCGGCACCAAGCGACCGATCTCTCCTGCCTCTTCGCACGTCCCGCAGGAGTGCCATGCACAACCGCCGTCGGAGCGTTGATGCCAAAGCGTACGTACCAGCCAAAGCGCATCCCCCGGAAGCGCGACCACGGCTTCCTCAAGCGCATGAGTACGCCGGGAGGCCGCGAGGTGCTCCGGCGACGACGGCGACGAGGGCGCAAACGGCTCACCATCTAGCGGGCGAGCGGGTCCAAATGGAAACACGCCTGCGACGGGCCATCCGCAGTCGCTCCGGTCGGGCCCGCCAGTTCTCGTCATCCCGACGGATCGAGCGTTGGCGGCCGCACGAGCCGCCTTCCGGCGTCGCGGGACCGCTCCGCCCAGCCTGGGCGCAGCCTACCCTCGTCGAACTCGGGCGTCGGACGTGACCGTCACGGAACCCCCATGCGCCGCGATATCCGCCTTCGCCGATCCGCCGATTTCGACCGAGTTCGGGCGAGCCGATCGACCGTCGCGCATCCACTGCTCGTCCTGGCACGACGACGACGCGAGGACGCTGGGCCAGCTCGTGTGGGCATCATCGTCGGCCGTCGGCTGGGGCACGCGGCGGCGCGCAACCGCGTCAAGCGCCGCCTCCGAGAGGCCGCGCGGGCTCTCTATTCCAGCATGGCGTCTGGCTGGGACGTGGTGCTCATCGCGCGCCCCGCGGCTCGCGACGCAACCCAGGCCGATCTCGTCGCCGCGCTTCGATCGCTCATCCACCGCGCGCAAGATCACCGTCCTGTCGAATCCGGTGGCTCGCCCTGAAAGGTTGTGAACGCACCGAATGAAATGGCTCATCCTCGTCCTGGTTCGGTTCTATCAACGCGCAATTTCGCCAGCGCTGCCTCCCGCATGCCGCTACCTGCCGACCTGTAGCGAATACTGCTGCGAGGCCGTCGAGCGCTTCGGACCGATCACCGGCCTGGTCCTCACGGCGCGGCGGATCCTGCGCTGCCATCCGTTTCACGCGCCGGGCTACGATCCCGTCCCGGAGCGTTGATGTCGCGCGTGCATCGAGCGATCGGCGTTGAGTTCCGCGTCAGCGTCGCGGTGCGACCACCGACCCGGGGCGCGGGCGCCCCATCCAATCTGAAAGGCTAATCGTTGGACTTCACGACCCTCTGGAACCTGGCCCTCGTCTGGAATATCGAGCGGGCCCTGATGTGGCTCACCGGCATGACCGGGAGCGCGGGCCTCGCCATTATCGTCTTCACCCTCCTCGTCAGGGCCGCGATGATCCCGCTGAGCCTCCAGCAAATCAAATCGCAGAAGGCGATGGCCGCGCTCCAGCCGCGTCTGCAGGAGCTTCAGCAGCGCCACGGCGGTGACCGCGTGCGCATGAGCCAGGAGCAGATGCGCCTGTACAAAGAGGCAGGGGTGAACCCCATGGCGGGGTGCCTGCCAATGGTCATCCAGATGCCAATCTGGTTTGCGCTCTATTCATCGCTTGTCAACCTCTCCCACAACGAGTCGTCGTTTCAGACGTCCTTCCTCTGGATCCACAACCTCGCCCTGCCGTCAACCCCCGATCCAAATAGCCCCGAAACCTGGCCCCTCGTCATCCTGCCCGTGGCCACGGCCGTCACGCAATGGATCGTGCAGAAGATGTCCACCATGACGACCTCCGACCCACAACAGCAGCAGATGAACCGCATGATGGAATTCATGCCCTTCATGTTTCTGATCTTCTCGTTCCAAGTCGCCGCGGGACTCACCCTGTACTGGGTCGTGTCCAATCTCTTCAGCATCGTCCAGCAAGGATTCGCGACCGGTTGGAGCCGATTCCCGATCCTGGGATCGCGGGCGGCGGCCGGGCCGACGTCCAACGGGGCCGGCCCCACCTCCGCGCTCCCGCGGCAGCCGCAGCCGCCTTCAGCACGGCGCAGGGGCGCATCCTCCCCCGGTCGGAAAAGGAAGGGAAAATGAGCAACGAGAGCATCGAGGTCCACGGCCGCACCACCGAGGAAGCCATCCGGGCCGCCCTGGACCGCCTCGGGGTGACGCGCGATGAAGTGGACATCGAAGTCCTTTCCGAGGGCAGATCCGGGGTGTTCGGCGTCGGGTCGCAGGAAGCGCGCGTGCGCGTGACCGTGGTCGGCGAGGAGTACGACTACGACGAGGAGGAAGAAGACGAATTCAATCGTGAGGCCCCGCAGGTCCAGGATGACGACGCCCAACTGGCTCGCGAGACCCTGGAGCGAATGCTCGACCTCCTCGACTTCCCCAACGTCGTGACGGTCCGGGGGATCCAACAGGAAAACGGGAAGGCGACGATCCTCCTCGACGTCGCGGGAGACGACGTCGGCCTCATCATCGGCCGCCATGGCGAGACGCTGTCGAGTCTCCAGTTTCTCCTCAACGCCTGTCTGGGAAAGCGACTCCCTCGCGACACCCGGATCGTGGTGGACGTCGAGCACTATCGCGAGCGGCGCGAGCAATCCTTGCGCGCGATCGCGATGCGGGCGGCGGATCGCGCCCGCCGCGAACGGCGCCCCGTGACGCTCCAGCCCATGCCGCCCAACGAGCGGCGCATCATCCATCTGGCGCTGCAATCGAGTCGATACGTGAGCACCGAGTCAACCGGCGAAGGACCGGAGCGCAGGGTGGTCATCTCCCCCAAGCAGACGTTCGTGCCTCGTCGACCCAACTACGGCTATCCGCGAGGAATGCGAGGATAAGGAGCCGGATCGTGAAGCCCGAACCGGCGCCCGATTACGTCGTCATCGGCCATGTCACCCACGACCGATTTCGCGATCGCCCCGTGGCGACGCACGGGTGGAGTCCGCGGCGCGGCGACGCCGAGCGACCCGGCGGTACGGCGTACTACGCCGGCGTCGCGGCCCTGCGTCTCGGCCGGACGGTCGGGCTCGTGACGTCGTTTGGGGCGGACTTCCGATACCGCGCCATGCTTGCGCCGATGCAGATCGCGCGGGTACCAGCGGAGCGCACCACCTGCTTCGAGATCGCGTCCTTCGACGGGCGCAGACAGCTCCGATCGCTCCATCGCGCCGGCGAGCTCAGTTTCGATGCCGCGGCGGCGAGCTGGCGCGCGGCGGACATCGTGCACTGTGCGCCCGTGGCCGGCGAGGTGCGTACATCGGTCATCCGCGACGGCGGGCGCGGCCACCGGGCGGCGACGCTCCAGGGTTGGCTTCGAACGCACGAGGACGGCCAGCTGGTCCAATCGCTGTATCCGGCGGATTTTCCTGCATCCCTCGATGGGCTGGACTGGGCCGTCGTCTCCACCGAGGATCTCGGGGGATCGGACGCTGGCCGGTGGCGGTCCAGGGCCGAGGAGCTGGCGGCGCACGTTGGCGTGCTGGCGGTGACAGAGGGGGCCCAGGGCTGCGCCCTATACGCCGAGAGATGCGAGACGTATGTCGAGCCATTCCCGGCCCGCGAGGTCGACAGCACCGGCGCCGGGGACGTGTTCGCGGCGGCCTTTTTCATCCGCCTCTCGGAGACCCGCGACCCGACAGAGAGCGCCCGGTTTGCCGCGTGCGCGGCGGCCCTATCGGTCGAGGGGGTGGGCGCCTCGCGTGTGCCGAATCGGCGGGAAGTCCTCGACGCCCTCCGCCAGCGTCGCGGCGTCACGGTAGCGCAGGCGGAGTCGGCGCGCTGAAGGAGACCGACCGGCGGGTGGCGATATTGAGCCCGCGCACGAATTGGGGGTACGGTGACCCGCGTCATCGCGGTGGCAAATCAAAAGGGCGGCGTCGGCAAGACGACGACCGCCGTCAACCTCGGGGCGTACCTGGGAACCGTGGGCCGGGTGCTCCTCGTCGATGCCGATCCCCAGGCCAACGCGACGAGCGCGCTCGGCGCGCGGTTGGACGGCGACGAGCCGTCCCTCTATGACGTCTTGCTCGGGGGGCTGGAGCTCGCCACCATCGCACGGCCGACGCGGGAGCCCGGTCTCGATCTCGCCCCGTCGTCGCCGTCGCTGGCAGGAGCGCAGATCGAGCTCGTGGACGTGCCCGACCGGGACATGCGGCTTCGACACGCGGTTGACCGCGTGCGCGCGTCCTACGACGTGGTCATCGTCGATTGTCCCCCATCGCTGGGGTTGCTCACCGTCAACGCGTTGGCGGCGGCCGACGCGGTCCTGGTGCCCGTGCAGTGCGAATATCTCGCGTTGGAGGGACTCGGGCAGCTCATGCGGATTATCCAGGCGGTCCGTGAAGGCGTGAATCCGAGGCTTGACCTCCTTGGCGTCCTTCTGACGATGCACGACGGACGAACGAATCTCAGCACGCAGGTGGTCGACGAGGTGCGCCGTCATTTTCCTACCGAGACGTTCGCCAATATCGTTCCCCGGTCCGTTCGCTTGTCGGAGGCGCCGAGCTACGGTCAATCCATTTTCGCGTACGACGCCATCTCGCGGGGCGCTCGCGCGTACGCGGGAGTCGCCGCGGAAATCATCCGGCGAGGGTACGGCCCGTGAGCCACCAGGAGGAGCCAATGCAGCATTTCCGAGGCGGACTCGGCCGCGGATTGGACGCCCTCATTCCCCGGGGCGGCAGCGGGATCCAGGAGATCGAGGTGGGGCGGATCAGTCCGAACCCGCTCCAGCCGCGCCAGCGGTTCGACCAGGAATCGCTCGTCGAGCTGGCCGCCTCGATCCGCGAGCACGGCATTCTCCAGCCCGTGATCGTGACTCGGGATGGCGCGGGCTACACGCTGATCGCCGGGGAGCGGCGGTGGCGTGCCGCGCGATTGGCCGGCTTCGCGACGATACCCGCCCTCGTCAAGGACGCCTCGCCCGAGTCGTCGCTGGGGATCGCCCTCGTCGAAAACCTCCAGCGCGCCGACCTGTCGCCGCTGGAAGAGGCGGCCGCCTACCACGAGCTGGTGGAGACGTTCCATCTCACCCAAGAGCAGGTAGCAGCGCGGGTCAGCCGGAGCCGCGTGGCGGTGGCAAATCGATTGCGGCTCCTCACGCTGCCTGGCCACACGAAGGCCCTCCTCGCGGACGGCGCCATCTCGGAGGGCCACGCCCGCGCGCTCCTTGGCTGCGCGGACCCCCGTGACCTCGACGCCCTCGCCGATCGCATCGTCGCCGAGGGACTGAGCGTCCGCGAGACCGAAGAGCTGGTGCGCCGCGCGCGAGGAGACGATGACCCCACCCACGAGGAGACGCAGCCTCGGGCCGTCCGGGGGGACAGGAGCCAGCAGTCCAGCGATCTGGAGGAGGCGCTCCAGCGGGTACTGGGAACCAAGGTCCAGATCGTCCGCTCGCGCAGGGGAGGCCGCCTCGTCCTCCACTATTACGATGACGACCAGCTCACAGGAATCGTGGAGCTGCTCCTCGAACGGGGGCGCATCTGACGAGCATATCTGCCGTCCTTCCCGCGTACAACGAGGAAGCCCTCATCGCCTCGACCGCGTCCGCCGTGTCGAAGACGATGAGCAGGCTCGTGGAAGACTACGAAGTCATCGTCGTCAACGATGGCTCGCGCGACCGCACCCGGGAGATGGTGGAGGCGCTGTCGGCCTCGGACCCTCACGTGCGGTGCGTCAGCCATCCGCAGAACCGCGGCTATGGCGAGGCGCTGCGCACCGGATTCTCCTCATCCGTCAAGGACCTGATCTTCTTTACCGACGGGGATAAGCAGTTCGACGTGAACGAGGTCGAGCGGTTCATCCCGGCAATCCAGGATGCTGATCTGGTGATCGGCTATCGTCGTCCTCGACGGGACCCGCTGCTGCGACTCTTCTACGCCGTCGGCTGGAAGCTCCTGGTCACCGCGCTGTTCGGCTACGCGGCGCGCGACATCGATTGCGCGTTCAAGCTGTTCCGCCGCGAGGTTTGGGAGACCGTCCACGTCAACTCGGGGGGCGCGACCTTCAGCGCGGAATTTCTCGTCAAGGCGCGGCGAAAAGGGTACCGCGTGAAGGAGCTGCGCGTGACTCACTACCCCCGGACGGCCGGCCGCCCGACCGGCGGCAACCCGCGGGTCATTATTCGCGCGTTCCGCGACCTGATCTGGCTACGCGCCCACCTGAACGATGAGTGAGCGCGGGTGACCGACCAGGGACGGGCAGGCCGTCCGCTGGCTGAACACACTGGCCAGGGACCTTCGCTCGCCGGTGCGCGCGTTCTCGCCATTGCTCCCACGCCGTTTTTCAGCGACTATGGCTGTCACGTTCGGATCGCCGAAGAGATCGCGGGCCTCCACGCGTTCTGTGTCGACACGAGCCTCGTCACCTACCCGTTTGGCCGCGATCTTGCCGATATCCCGACCCATCGGGCGCCGCGACTGGGCGGCCCTCGACGCATCAGCCCCGGCTCATCCCTCCATAAGTTCTCGATGGACGCAACCCTCGCGGGACTCGCGCTGCGGGTCGGTCGCCGCGTGAGGCCGCATCTCGTCCACGGCCATCTCCACGAGGGGGCGCTCATCGGATACGTCGTCGCGCGCCGACGGCGCGTCCCGCTCGTCTTCGACTTTCAGGGGAGCCTGACGGCCGAGATGATCGACCACGGCTTCCTGTCCCCGCGGTCGCCCGCGTTCCGGGTCTTTCGCGCCCTGGAGCGCTGGATCGTCGCCCACGCGGATGTCATCGTGACGAGCACGACCCACGGGGCTGACCTCCTGGTGCGCGATTTCGGCCGACCAGCGGATTCGATCGTCGTCGTTCCCGACGGGGTGAACACACAGCGGTTTCGGCCTGCCTGGGAGGACGCCGGCGGGCCCGGAGAGAACCAGATTCGGGCGCTGCGCCAGCGACTTGGGCTTCCCGATGCCAAGCACACGGTGGTGTATCTCGGCCTGCTGGCCGAATACCAGGGGATCACACACCTCCTGCGGGCCATCGAGACGCTCGCAGACCGCCACGTCGATGCCCACTACGTCATCATGGGATTCCCGGGCGAGGAACGCTACCGGATCCTCGCTCGCCGTCTCGGGATCGACGCGTATGTGACCTTCACGGGCGCTGTTCCCTATGAGCAGGCCGGCGCCTATCTCGCCCTCGGCGATCTCGCAGTCTCCCCGAAGCTCTCCCTCACCGAGGGCAACGGGAAGCTGGTGAACTACATGGCCATGGGCCTGCCGATCGTCGTGTACGACTCGCCTGTCAGCCGCGAGACCCTGGGAGAGCTCGGCATCTACGCCCCCAGCGGGGACTGGTCGGCGCTCGCCGTCGAGATCGAGCGCGCGCTTTCCGATCCCGGCGCACTCGTGGAGCAGGGAAGGGCCTTGCGCGCCCGCGCCATCGCGCTGTTTGGCTGGGAGCGCTCGGCCGCCCGTCTCGCCGAGGTCTACGAACGCGCGATCAACGGAGCGGCCAAGACTCGACGGTGACCCGATGCCGGGGCCCGCGCGCAGGTCGACGAACGCGGGCTCGTTCTCAGATCGGGCCCTCCTCGCGCTGACGCGATCGCCGCGCTGGTTGACCTACTTCGCGCTGCCGATCTTGAACATGCGAGTGCTGCAGACCTCGCATTCGCCGCGTGACGCTGGTCGGCCATTCTTGAGTGTTACCTGCTGAACGTTCTTCATCGTGCGCTTCTGTCGACACTTCACGCAATACGCTTCCATCAGGTACCTCCAGATCCGCCCTCGTGCCACGCGGGCGTTCAGGCCTCACTTGCATTCTAACCGACGGTCGCGACACGCAATTGCGAACGGCGATTGAAGGCCTCTTTTTGGCGTCGGTATACTGCGGCGAAACCTCCAAACCATGAGTGGTCCGTGGTCCGCCTGGCTGACCTCCACCAAAACATCCGCCAAGCCATCGAGGTCGCGGACGTCCGGCGATCCCGCCGACTGTGCACGTCCATCCTGACGGCCCGACCGGACAACCTCGAAACGCTGATGCTCCTGGCCGAGGTCGACCTCGAATCCGGCGACCACCATGCCGCGGTGGATGGCTTTCATCGCGTGCTGGAGGGTGACCCGGAGGCGTACCTGGCGTACGCGGGACTCGCCATCGCATCCGAAGAGCTGCGCGATCCGGGCGCTGCCGTGCACTACTTCTCCCGGGCGCTGGACCTGAAGCCGGCCAACGCCGAGATCCGGCGCGAGCGCGACCGGCTGTGCGAGTCCGAGTACCCGGGGCGACCGATCCCGCCTCTGCTCAACCCATTCGCCACGGCGCGCTCGTTTCTGGAGGCGGGCTTCTACCACGAGGCCGCCGACGCTCACCGTCTGGCGCTCCAGCAGGAGCCCGGCAGGCTGGAGACCAAGCTCGGGCTCGCGGAAAGCCTCTGGATGCTGGGCGGTACCCAGGAGCCACAGGACATCTGCGCGGACGTCCTCGCGGAGGCGCCGCGTTCGGTGAAGGCGAGCGCCCTCATTGCATGCGTGACGGCGGAGGTGGGCGACGTCGCCACGGGCCGCACGATGCTGGAGCCCATGCACGACCAGGACCCAGATGGTCGCATCGCCGGATATCTGGTCGCGCAGACTCCCCTCGCGCCCTGGGCTACGGTCCCCGTCGATCTCGCTATCGAACAGGATCTCTCCGAGGCCGAGGAGGCTGCCCACGGCGTCGCCGCCCCCGCGTGGGCGCACTGGATGCGGCACGCCCTGTGGCAAGTGCTGCGGTTGGTGGCCGCGCCTGTCCAGGAAGGCCCCAACTGGGCCATTCTGGAGGCCGTCGATCCCGATATCCGACGAAGAACCACGCCGTTTGGTCCACTCGGACGCCGCGTCCGGGCGGTCGATCAACAGGCGGGCTTGGCCACTACCCATACGGCACCGCCGACCTCGACGCCTTCGGCGACCTCCGCTACGCCCGACGACGACGGAACACGCGCCCAGACCGACGACGACGCGACCGAAATCATCCTGAGGCCGTGGCCGATCCCCAGGCCGCGGCACAAGAAAGGCGATTGACCGTGGCCGAACGCACGCTCGTGCTCGTCAAGCCGGACGGCGTCCAGCGCGCCCTCGTGGGTCCCATCCTCGGACGCCTGGAAGCCCGCGGACTGAAGCTCGTGGGGCTGAAGCTCCTCGCCGTCCCGACCGAGCTGGCGCGGAAACACTATGCAATCCACGAGGGAAAACCGTTCTATGCCGGGCTCATCAGCTACATCACCTCCGGTCCGGTCGTCGCAGCCGTGTTCGAGGGCACCAACGCCGTCGCGGCTGTTCGCGCGACAGTTGGCGCGACCAACCCGGTCGATGCGACCCCCGGAACGGTTCGCGGAGACTTCGCGCTGGAGATTGGACGGAACCTGATCCACGCGTCGGACAGTCCGGAGAATGGCCAGACGGAAGTGGCCCTCTGGTTCGGCAACGCGGAAATCCATCCGTGGGGGCGGGACACCGACCGCTGGATCTTTGAGGAGCGGTGAGCCGCCGCTTTACGGGTCGATGAGCACGGGAATCCGATCTCCGAGGGCGATTGCGTCGAGCGAGACGCTGCATCGATAGGCCCGCACCTCCACGCCAACGCGATTCGCGGCGGAGAGTGCGCGCGCGAACGCGGGGTCCGCGGGCGCATTGGGCGCGAATTCTGTGGCGTCCGGTCGCTGGACCACGAACACGACCATCGCCCCGAATCCGTCCAGCCGAAGTCGCGAAAGCTCGTCGAGGTGCCGGGCGCCGCGCACCGTCGGCGCATCGGGGAAGAGCGCACGTTCCGCCTCCACCAGCGTCACCGACTTCACCTCGAGATACCAGCGACCAATCGGGGAGTCGACGGCGAAATCGAGGCGACTATGCCCGACCGCGACCTCGCGTCGGACCGTGAAGCCGGGTGGGAGGTCGAGAATCAATCCGCCAACGATGGCCTGCTCAACGATGCTGTTGGGGATCCGGGCGTCGACGGAGACGAGCCCTCCACCGTATTCGACGAGGGCCACGTCCCACGCCGTTTTTCGCACTCCGGGCTGCTGGGGCGCCAGCCAGACCTGCGCCCCCCTCACGAGCAGCTCGGTGAGGCGACCCGAGTTCGGCAGGTGGGCGAGCGTCGGCGCGCCGTCGAGGTCCACCTCGACCGAAAAGCGACTAACTCTGCACCGTAGCGTTGCGCGGGTGAGCGGCTTCGGGCAGGGAATTGCGGGATGCTTATGGTAAAATTGCACGATGAGTGCTCCCGCCCCAGAAGCCCGGGCTACTGCTCGGCCCAGTGGCTTGATCGACACGATTCAGGCCGGATTCAACGCCGTAAACCGGAACGCTTGGCTCCTCCTGCTGCCGCTGCTGATCGATATTGCGCTGTGGCTGGGTCCCCAGGTCACCGTCGGACCCCTCGCCGAACGCTGGCTTCAGCAGCTCGTACCGCCGCCGGGCGCCAACGACGAGCTGGCACGCGCGGTGGAGCAGGGGCGCGAGTCGTCCCTTCAGATGATCCAGCAGGATGGCGGGATTGGTCACTATAACCTGATCGCGCTCCTCTCCGTGCCCATCATCGGCGTGCCCAGTTATCAGGCCGGCTCCCCGGGTGAGGGTCCGCTGCTTCCCATCGGCTCGGTACCAGCGGCGATCGCCATGGTGATCGGGGCGACAGCGGCCGGACTTTGCGTGGCCGCCGTGTTCTACGGACTCCTGGGGCAGGCGGTCCGCGAGGGGCGAGCCGAGCCGCGGCGGTTCGTCCGAGAATTCCTGAGCATCCTGATGTGGACGATTTCGCTCTTTGTGCTCGTGATCCTCGTCGTCATCTCCGCCGGGTTGCCAATTGGCCTGGTCGTCATCCTTGCTCGAACGATCATGCCGCCACTCGAGTCAATCCTATGGCCAATTCTTATCGGCTTATTGATATGGGCATTCGTTTATCTGTTTTTCACAACAGATGCGGTATTTGTCGGCAGAGTTCCCCCGATTATTGCGGCACAACAGAGCGTTCGTGTCGTTCGACACAATTTCTGGCCAACTTTGGGATTTATCGGGCTAATTCTCATTATCAGCGCAGGTCTGCCAATTCTCTGGAATACTATTGCACAAACGCTTCACGAGCCTGGTACTGCATTGGCAATGGTTGGACACATTTACGTCTCAAGTGGGCTCGCTGCTGCGAGCATGACGTATTATAAAGAACGATTTGAGCGTCTAACCCAGTGACTAATGTTGCCAATCACTGGCGAATCCGGGCGGACGCGATCCTGTCACGAGCGTGTGCTGAGGTGAAGAGTGGTTGAACAGGTCGTAAAGGGTGCCGCGCCGTCCGCGTATACCGCTGCTGACATTCAGGTCCTCGAAGGCCTGGAGGCCGTTCGGCGGCGACCGGGCATGTACATCGGCAGCACTGACCAACGCGGGCTGCACCACCTGGTGTATGAGGTCGTCGACAACTCCGTGGACGAGGCGCTCGCTGGCCGGTGCGATTCCATCGTTGTCACGATCCACGCCGACGGCAGCGTCTCCGTGACCGACAACGGAAACGGCATTCCGGTCGGGATCCATCCGGGGACCGGCCGGCCCGCGCTCGAAGTCGTTATGACGGTCCTTCACGCCGGCGGCAAGTTCGGCGGTGGGAGCTACAAGGTCTCTGGCGGCCTCCACGGTGTCGGCGTCTCGGTCGTGAACGCCCTGTCTACGCACCTCAAAGCCGAGGTGCGTCAGGAAGGTGCACTCTACGTGCAGGAGTACGAGCGGGGCGTGCCCACGGGTGACGTGCGGCGCGTTGGGCCGGCCGAGGGACACGGAACGACCGTCACCTTCCTCGCCGACGCGTCGGTCTTCGGTGAGTTGAACTACAGTTTCGACATCCTGGCGCAGCGCTTCCGCGAGATGGCCTATCTCACCAAGGGGCTCCGCATCAAGTTTGTGGACGAGCGCGACGAACGCGAGAGCTCCTTCTATTTCGACGGCGGCATCGTCTCGTTCGTCCGGCATCTCAACAAGACGCGCGGGCCCATCCACGCCCAGCCGGTCGCCATCGAGCGCCAGGTCGGCGACACCCTCGTCGAGGTCTCGCTCCAGTACAACGAAGGCTTCGCGGAATCCGTGTACGCCTTCGCCAACAACATCAACACCGTCGACGGCGGCACCCACGTCACCGGCTTCCGATCCGCCCTCACGCGGACGTTGAACGATTTCGGGCGGAAGCTCGGTCTCCTGAAAGACTCGGATCCCAACCTGACCGGCGACGACGTGCGGGAGGGCCTGACGGCGATCATTTCCGTGAAGCTGCCCGAGCCGCAGTTCGAGGGTCAGACGAAGGCAAAGCTGGGGAACGCCGACGTGCGGATGCAGGTCGAGTCGGCCGTCAACGATGGCCTGGCGCGCCACCTGGAGGAGAACCCCTCCGACGCGCGGCGCATCGTCGAGAAGTGCCTCACGGCCGCCCGCGCCCGAGAGGCGGCGCGGAAGGCCCGCGACCTCGTCATCCGAAAGAGCGCGCTCGAGGGGCTCACGCTGCCCGGTAAGCTCGCCGATTGCTCGGACAAAGACCCCGAGCGGTGCGAACTGTACATCGTGGAGGGCGATTCGGCCGGCGGCAGCGCTAAGCAGGGACGCGATCGGCGCTTCCAGGCGATCCTCCCCATCAAGGGCAAGATCCTGAACGTCGAGCGCGCCCGCGCCGACAAGATGTTGTCAAACGAAGAGATCCGCACGATCATCACAGCGCTCGGCGTCGGGATCGCCGACCGATTCGATCTCTCCAAGCTTCGCTATCACCGCATCATCCTCATGGCGGACGCCGATGTGGACGGCTCCCACATTCGCACGCTGCTCCTCACCTTCTTCTTCCGCCACATGGAGCCGCTGGTCAGCAACGGGCACTTGTTCATCGCCCAGCCGCCGCTTTATCGCGTCTCCCAAGGCCGCGAGATGCGGTGGTGCTACAGCGACCAGGAGAAGGACGCGTTCGTGGCCGAGCTGAAGAAGAAGCGCGGCAACAGCGAGCCCGATGTGTACCGATACAAGGGACTTGGCGAGATGAACCCGGAGCAGCTCTGGGATACGACAATGAATCCGGCCACGCGCACGGTCCTCCGTGTCGACATCGACGACGCTGTGCAGGCGGACGAGGTGTTCGACATGCTCATGGGGGAGAGTGTGCCGCCGCGTAAGCGTTTCATTCAGACCCACGCGCGCAGCGTTCGCAATCTCGACGTGTAGCGTCACCGTCGAGCCCGAGGCCCCCCGTTCGGCGGTCGGTATACTTCGCCCATGAGCCCGGTACCGCGGATTGCGCTCGACGCTATGGGCGGCGACCACGCTCCCGCCGCGGTCATCGCCGGCGCGGTCGACGCCCAGCGCGATCTCGGCGTCCAGGTCGTGCTCGTTGGGCCCGAGGACCGGGTCGCTCGCGAGCTGCATCGCGCGGCCGGCCGCGGCCTAGGCTCATCGTTCCCAGGGCTGGTCGACGCGCCAGATGTGATCGGCATGGGCGAGCACCCGGTCGCCGCGGTCCGAGCGAAGCGGCGCTCGTCCATCGTCGTCGGACTCGATCTGGTGGCGCGTGGTGAGGCCGACGGTTTCGTGAGCGCCGGGAACACCGGTGCGGTCATGGCCGCGGCGCTCCTGGCCCTGAAGCGCATCGAGGGCATCGATCGCCCTGCGCTGGCCACGCCGTTTCCGTCGGCGACCGGCCCGTGCCTGCTCCTCGACGTCGGCGCTAACGCCGAGGCCCGCGCCCACAACCTGGTCCAGTTCGCCATCATGGGCTCGATCTATGCGGAGCGTGTGCTGGGGATTCCCGAGCCGCGCGTAGCCCTGCTCAGCATCGGCGAGGAGGAGGAGAAGGGAACCATGCGCGTGCAGGAGGCCCACCGGGCGCTCCGGAATGCGCCGGTGCGCTTCGTCGGCAACGTGGAGGGCAAGGACATCCCCGCGGGCCGGGCGGACGTCATCGTGACGGATGGCTTCGTGGGGAACGTCCTCATCAAGTTCGCCGAAGGCGTCGGATCGAGCGTGCTCGGCGTCATTCGCTCGGAGATCCGAGCCAACCCCGTCTCCTCCCTTCTGGGGCTCTGTCTCCAGCCGGTGTTCCGTCGCGTCCGGGCGAAGCTCGACTATGCGGAATACGGTGGCGCGCCACTCCTGGGCGTCGACGGCGTCTGCATCGTCGCTCACGGGCGCTCGAACCCGCGGGCCGTCCGCAATGCCATCCGGGTCGCCGCCGAGGCTGCCCAGGGCGGGCTCGTGGACCGAATCTGCGAGGGGCTGGCAGCGCTCCAGCTGCGGGAAACGGTGAGTGCTCAGAACCGGTAGCGGACACCTACTCCCGATCGCCTTCGTCGGCGCCTGACCGGTGCACGTACACCGAAATGAGGCGCTCGTCCGGAGCCGCCTGCGCATCGGCGCCGTCTTCCTCCTCGTTTCGATGGCGGTCCTCCTCGGCGGGTTCATCGCCTCGACGCGGCAGGCCGACGTCGGCGAGCAATTCGCCATCTCTGTTTCGACCCTGCTGATCGGGCTCGTTCTCTGGTGGCGGAATCAGGCCTACCTCGCGCGCTGGGGACCGCGCAACCAGTACGATTCCCAGCTCGCGGGCGCGCTCCGAGGCCTGGATGCCCGCTACCACTTGTTCGCCTTTCCGGCGGCTCGCCTGCCCGACTACGTCCTTGTCGGGCCGATCGGGGTCCTCGTGTTGGTGCCACGGGCCGTGGGCGGCAACGTCGTCTGCGATGGCGAGCGCTGGAGTCACGATGTGGACCGGCCGGCCCTGCTGCGCCTGGCGGTCCTCTTCTCCGGTCGGCCAACTCTGGGAAATCCGGGTGCCGACGCGGAGCGCGCCGTCCGCGACCTCCGCGCGTTCCTGAGTGAGCGCCTCGGTTCGGAAGTCGCGGCAAAGCTGGAGATCGAGCCACTGGTCGTCCTCATCAATAGCCAGGTGAAGCTGATGACCCATGGATGCGCGGTGGCGGCGCTGTATCTCCGCACCCTTCGGGCCCATGTTCGAAAGCTGCCGCGCTCGCTGCCGCAAGAAGCGATCGGCGAGATCGTGCGCGCCCTCGAGGCCGCATAGCGCGCCCGTCGAGCCGGATCCTGCCCGCTGAGGTAGCACGCCCCCGTTTCCAACCGCCCATTGGCGCCCTCGTGTCCCCTCCGTCCGCGCGAGGGTGCCACGGACCGAATGCTCTACGCTGTTGAAAGAGCGCAAGGTCGACGGGAGGTGCCCCTTGCAAGTACGCGACATTATGACTCAGCCTGTCCGGACGATCGACGTCTTTGCCACCGCTCAGGAGGCGGCAGCGACCATGGCGCGGTACGGAATTGGCGCGCTACCCGTCACGGAAAACGGCAACCTGGTCGGCATCATCACCGACCGCGACCTGACGGCCCGATGCCTTGCGAGCGGGCATGCGCCGGAGCTCATCCCCGTGCGCGTCATCATGACGGCGCACCCGTTGTCCGTGTCGCCAACCGACACGGTGGACGAGGCCGCGCGCACGATGGGCGACCATGCGATCCGTCGGCTGCCGGTGATGGACCGGGGGAAGCCGGTGGGGATGATCTCGGCCGACGATATCGCCCGGTTCTGCGCCGACGACGAGCTGGTCAGCGAGATGATGCGCCACATTGCCCGTCACACAGCGCCCCCGGCCGTTCACGAGTCCCCATCCTATGCGCTTGCGCAGCGGATCGAGTACGTGGACGGATAGGGGCGAAGTTGCCGGAAGGGACGCGCCGTCAGCCGTCGACGAGCCTCTTCAGAATCTCCCGGAGGCGTGGCGTGCGTGTGATCGCCTCGCGGAGCCCCTCGATCTCTTCTTCCCCAACCAGGAGAGGGCTCCGCTGAAATCGCCCATCGTGGCTGTAGAAGCAGAAGCGGACGCTGTATGAGCCGGCGGCCGGGCCTTCGGTGTATTGGAGAAGCTGGATACACGGCTCGTGGTACTCGCCGACGTAGCTCGCCTCCTCGGCCACGACCCCGGCGCCCCAGTGCATCGTGAACGGTCGCGGGATCGGCCGATAGCTGGTCGGACGGTCGTCGTCGCGCACTATCGGGCTCCCCAATCAAACCCGCGGTCAGCGGCGAGGTCATTCATCACGGCCACCAGAAGCTCGTGGGCGACGCGTTCGCGCCACGGGTCCGGATCGCCGTGCTCCACGACCCGGGCGAGCTCCGAGAGCCTCCAGTATGGCGGGGGCGTGCCGCCCATGAGGGCCGGTCGGCTCTGCTCGTCGGCCCCGTCGGAGCCGACCAGGAAGAGCATCTGGTCCACGCGATACCATGCCCAGCCGGTGACCCGGAGCGCCGCAGGTCCGAGGTTGCCTTCGGGGTCGAACCGTTCGGCCGCCATGCGTTCTCCCCCGGGCTCGTCCGCCGCATCATTGTAGCCGGTCCCTGCGGAGGGCGCCGGACGGACTATGCCCGCGGCCAAGCGGAGAAGTCGCTATGGTAGGGTTTCCTCGAACGCAGCCGGCGCGTCACGCCTGATCGAGATCGGGCGCCTCGATGGATGGACTTCGCGAAAGGGGGAAGAAGTTGGAAGTCAAGGAGCTCGGACACATCGTCCTCTACGTCCGGGACCTGGAGCGGTCGCGACGCTTCTACCGCGACGTGCTCGGCTGGCGCGAGGTCGGAGGCATGGGGGGCGCTGCCGTGGCCTTCTCGTCCGGAAGAACGCACCACGAGCTGCTCCTGATCAACGTCGGGCCGGATGCCGCGCCGATCCCGTCTGGACGGCGCGTGGGCATGTACCACTTCGGCGTGAAAGTCGGTGAGACCGATGACGAGCTTCGCGAGGCGCTCCGCGCGTGTGTCCAAGCGGGAGTCCGCGTCGTTGGCGCATCCGACCACACCGTTACCCACAGCCTCTATATCGAGGATCCGGACGGCAACGAGATCGAGCTGTACATCGACGTGCAGTCGGCGGACTGGAAGCAGCATCCCGAAGCGGTCCTCGCGCCGGTGCGCCCGCTCCATCTGTAGATGAATGTCGCCCGGCGGCGCGAGAGTAGGCAGGCGCCTACGCTTGTCCTCGCGTCCGCCTCACCACGGAGGGCAGAGGTGTTCGCGGCCCTCGGCCTCCCCTTCGAGGTCGATCCCACCGACCTGAACGAGGACCCACGTCCGGGCGAGGCGCCGATCGATCTCGCGCACCGGCTGGCCGAGGCGAAAGCGACGCTGGCGGCGTCGCGCCACCCGGGCGCAGTCGCCATCGGGTCCGACACGGTCGTCGCCCTCGACGGCCGTTCGCTGGGGAAGCCCGCGTCGCCAGATGAGGCGGTCGCGATGCTGCGGGCCCTCCGCGGTCGCGAGCACAGGGTCATTACGGCTGTGGCAGCCGCGTGCCGCGCGAACGAGACGACGCGCGTATGGACCGAGGTCGCGACGACGCGCGTCTGGATGCGCGACTACCGTGATGACGAGATCGCGGACTACGTCGCCTCTGGCGATCCGATGGACAAGGCGGGCGCCTATGCCATCCAGCACGAGGGGTTCCATCCGGTCGAACGAATCGAGGGGTGTTATCTCACCGTCGTCGGCCTGCCGCTACTCGAGCTGCGGTCGGTGTTGGAGCGAGCGGGCGTTACGCTCGGGAGGATCGCCTCGGCTGCGCTCGATTCGCTGTGCCGCACCTGTCCTGACCGCCGGATGTTGGTCGGAGATGACGACCGTTAGGAGCGCGCCCGATTGTCGACGTCGTAGGGGCGCCGCCCGAAGGATTTCGCTTCGTCGAGGTGCGACCGTGCGCTACGGCGCGGCCTCGGGGCCCTTGTCGCGCCAGGCTTCGATGAACCGCGTAATCCGCGCCTCGTCGTAGTCGTCCATCGTGTCGATGCGCGTCCACGCCGTCAACGTGATCTTCGCGGGCAGGCCCTTGTACGGCGCGATGACGATCTTCGAGCTGTTCGGGAACAGCGGAAGCTTGTGGGTCGGCACATAGCGGTTGTAGAAGTCCTTGAGCTGTGCCACGAGATCAGGGCAGTCGCAGTCATACTGGATCATGATCCCGCCGTGCTCCAGGTTGTGGACCTGCGCCTCGTCGGGGATCTGGGTGTCGTAGATGCCCCAGTCCACGGGCGCTTCTCCCGCGATGTTCCAATGAGGACCGGACGTGGGAGGCTTGGAGTTGTATGCGACGTGCGCGGCGCCCTTGTCGATGTGGGTCTGCCCCTGGTTGGGCACCGGCTTGCCCGGCTGCGCCTGCACCGACTTCACCACGATGAACGACACGGCGGCGATAACGGCGATGGCCACCACGCTCCAGATGACCATCTGCGTGTATTTTTTCCGCGTCTCCCGCTGTCGTTGCTGCTCGCGCGCGTGCATTCGGGCGGCCCGGCGGGAATTGACCTTCGCGGGTGCGGTTCGGTTGGATGCGGTCATCGAGTGGCTCTCCTGGGTGGCTGCCGAGCGTCTTGACGGCGTCTCGCGCGCAGCGGGGGGCGTGGCGAGGAATACTACTACGCGGGCCCGGCGCCGTACAACACGACGTTGTGGGACGGAATGTAGTGGCTCTTGAGCTGCAGCGTTCGCGAGTCATCCCCCTGGGTGACCGTGCGCGTGACGACGACGTCGAACCCGTCCTGGGCTCCCTCCACCTGGAGCGACTTGCCGCTCGGCATCGTCGGCTCGGGCTGCCTGACCAGCGCGCGATCGGTCGGGACGACATTTGAGACGACAGGGCCGTCGATCTGCACGTCCCAGGTCGGGATGGTGCCGTACAGGTCGAAGATCAGCGTAGACCCCTCCACGCGCGACTGAATGAGCAGATAGTCCGGCGTGGTATTGATGAACCGAAAATCCAGACCGTAGTCCTCGTCGACGGTGGCGTCGAGCCCCTTCATCCCGAGGGGCGGCTGGCCGTACGATGGGATCCAGTACAGGTGGGAGTGGCGCTCTTCGATCTGATAGCCCGCGTGGAAGACAGGGTGGAACAGCGTCGTTGCCACTTGGCAGATCCCACCCGCGACAGAGGGGATCGTCTGCGCGCCCGTTTTCGATAGCGTGATCCCCCAGCCTGTCTGGAACCCCGCCGCGAGGGTCGTCGGCCCCACCTCTTTGTTGAACGAGAACATCTCGCCCGGCGGGATCACGGTGCCATTCAGCCGGGTCGCGGCGAGGGAGATGTTGTGAGCCTTCTCGGGAACAGACCCGGCGAACGAGGTCTTTCCCTCGCGAATCAGCTCGCGGATGCCGAGCTTGTCGGCGTCGCCGCTGGCGACGTTGGGCTGCGTCACAGTGAGCGCCAGGGGGATGTTGCGGTCGTTCGAGAACAGATGCTCCCGGATCTGGGTCGCCACCGCCGACGGATCGACGCCGCGACCTTCCCGGCTCTCCCGGATCACCTTCAGGTTTCCGCCGTTCCAATCGAAGCGTGCGTCGATCGGCGCGCGACCGATCTCCGTAGAGACTCGATCCAATGTGTCCGAAATCGCCCTGATGTTGACCGACACCTGCGCCGGCTCGCCCGGAGCGCGCGCAAACGTCAACATGCGAGCGATCTGTTCCTGGTCCAGTGTCCACGTGCGATCTGCAAATGTCAGGGTGAGCGGAGCGCTCAGCGCGCGCTCAGCGCGGCGCTTGGCGTCCTGGAAGTCGGCCGTTGTTGCGCCCGGCGCCACCGGCTCCATCTCCAGATCGATGGCGGGCGGAATGCGTGGACCGCTGAGCGCGCTGCGCACGGCCTGGACGCTCTCGGGCATGGCGAGCTGCGCTCCCTCCACCTCTGCCACGATGTTCACAGAGATTCCATCTCCCGAGTGGACCAGATCGATTCGCGCATCCTGGGCTGGGCGGTCCACCGCGGCGGCCACGACGCGAAGCGCTCGGGCGGCCTGATCGGCGTCGACCTCGAACGCGGGCTCGGCGAAATCCTCTTCCGCCAGGATCGCGGTCCAGGGACCCATGACTCGCTGAAGAACGTTACCCTCGCGACCTACGAGGTACGCCTGGTCGAGCAGCGCGTCGGTATCGATGGTCATGCCGAGGTCGCGTGGGGATGACGGCCACTCCTGTCCCTCAACCCGCAGCGCGACCGGCTTCCGCAAGAGCGACGACGCCGCCGCCTCGAGCAGTCCGCGTGCTTCTGTCTTCGTCCGACCGCTCAGATCCACGCCCAGAACGTGCACTCCCGCGGGGATGCGATCGGCGTACGCGAGCTGCACGCCAAATGTCGCCCCGAGGAAGAGCAGCGCGACGGTGGCGAGAACGCCGAGGACCGAGCGGGCAGACGGCACGGGGACCCGCAGCGCCAACGGGCCCGGTGGCGACACAAATCGGCCGCGATGGAGGATGACCGCGCGCCGCACGCGAAACTCCTGCACGCCTCTGGTCAGGGTGGCTTGAATCACGCCGAGCGACGGCGAGCGCCCGCGGGGCTATGGACTGGTGGGATCGCCACGGACGGGCCAAAGGCACAGAAAACGGCATGAAACGCCAGAATCATGATACAGACCGTAACGGGGTCCAGCAATTTGAAGGAGTTCACAGGACCCTCACGGTTCTTCGCGCTCGTCCTGGCGCGTCCGCTCGATGCACACTTCGGAGCTCCCGAGAACGGCGCCCGCGATCGGTACGGACGGCTTACGGACGCGGACCTCGACGCTTTCCACCCGGGGGTGCTCAACCAGAATCCGCCGGCTGATCCGCTCGGCGACGGTCTCGATGAGTGAGCAGGCCGGGCCGGTCACCACCTCGCGCACGATCTGGAACACCGCCGCGTAGTTGACGGTGTCGCCAAGCTCGTCGCTGGCGCCTGCGCGGCGGAGGTCCGCGCGAAGCTCCACGCTCACGACGAAGCGCTGCCCGAGGGCGCGCTCCTCCGGAAGCACTCCGTGGTTCGCGAAGAATTCCATGTCGTTGAGGCGAATGCGGTCGATGGCTGCCTCCCTCACGCGGGCCTGCGCCTTGGTGCCCGCAGACCGGCTACTGGACGAGGATTGAGTCTCGATTTCCCCATAGTGTCCCAGCGCCGCCGTGTCGATCAAGCTCGATCCCAATCGCTTGCGTTACCTTCGCGCGCGAAGCATACTCGTCAAATCGAACAGCCTGAGGCAATGCGAGGAGAAGCAGGATGGCGCTCGTCACCGCAAAAGGGCTTGTCCACTTTTCGCTGCCCGCCAACGATGTGGAGGAGTCGCTGAAGTTCTATACCGAGGTCCTGGGAATGGAATACCGGGGCAAGGTAGGCGCCACCGGCCGCTGCGTGCGGGCGGGGGACGTGAACATCATCCTGGTGGGCCGCCCAAACGCGCGCCCCTTCGAGGAGCTGGAGGAGCACAACACGCAGCTCTGCCATCAGGCCTTTTACGTCTCGAGCGAAGACTACGATCGCGCGCTGGAGTCCTTCCAGGAGCACGGCGTCCGCGTTTCCAACGAGGAATACCGCAAGACCGGGACCTTCACGGGGCGCTCGTTCTATTTCTTCGATCCAACCGGCAACCGCCTCGAGATCAACGATCCCCATCCGCCCTACTGGCCTGAGGACGCGAGATAGTCGGCGCGCGTCTCTGCGGTCCCGGAGTGGTGAGTCGACGCGGTCCCCGCCCGGTCCAGTTGCTGGTGGTGATCGCCTCGCTCGGCCTGCTTGCATGCAGCGCACCGCCCTCGCCGCAGACATCGCCCGGTGGCGCACCACGGGAGCCGAGGGGCGGCTCGATGACGCTCGCGGTCCTGAACACCGTGCCCACTATGGCGCCCCTCGGGAAAGCCTCCTCCTGGCGGAGCTTCTCCGAGTTGCACTCGGCCGCGCTGTTCAGCTCAGCGGACCACTCGCGTCGCCCGGTGCCGCGGCTGACGGAGCGCGTTCCATCCCTCGAGAACGGCGACATCGTGATCGAGGCCGACGGGAAAATGCGCGTCAGATACGTGCTTCGCGGCGATGTGACCTGGCAGGATGGTGTAGCGTTCACCGCCGACGACCTCGCCTTCACGTTTCAGGTCAGCAGTGACCCCGGGATTCCCTTCGGTCTGAAGAACTTCATTCGATTGATCGACAGCGTCGAGGCGCCGGACGATCGGACCTTCCAAATCACCTTCGCGGCGCCATACTACAAAGCCGATCGCCTGGGCCTCGAATCCTACTGGCCACTCCCTCGCCACATCCTCGGCCCTGCCTTTGACGCGTACCTGAGCAGCCACGATGCGGACGCCCTCATGAACCTGCCGTACTGGACATCGGAGTACGTCAACCTCGGCCCGTTCGCAGTAGCTACCTTCGATCCAGCCGACACGATTACCCTCCGCGCCTACGACGGGTACTTCCTGGGACGACCCAAGCTGGACACGATCTACCTCAAAGTATTCAGCGACACGAATTCGCTGTACGCCAACATCCTCGCGGGTCAGGTAGACATGTTTCTGGAGGACACCGTCAGCACAAATCAAGGGTTCGAGCTGGCGGATCGCTGGCGGCAGAGCGGCGAGGGCGCGGTGTACGTGCAGCCCGGCGCGTCCCGATACCTCTCTCCTCAGCTTCGCCCGGGCGTACAGATCGAGCCGACTGCGCTCGATCCAGTGATCCGTGGCGCCCTGTACATGGCCATCGATCGTGAGGCGCTTTCGGAGGCGCTGCAGGGCGGCCACCGCGAGTTGGCCGCCTATGAGATGCTGCCACCTGGCGATCCCCTCTACCCTGCTGTGAAAGACGCGCTGCGCGTGTACGGCTACGATCCGCAGCGTGCTCGATCGGTCCTTGCGGAGAACGGCTGGACCGCGGCCGCGGATGGACGCGTACGGGCGCCGGATGGCCGAACATTTCGCGCGCCCCTGTGGGGCACCGGCGGGCGGGACCGCGATCAGGAGACGGCCGCGATCGCCGATACCTGGCGGCGGATCGGTCTGGAAACGGAAGAGGTGGTGATTCCCGCCACGCAGGTGCGCAATCCGGAGTATCGGTCCAACTTCCCCGGCTGGGAGGTCAGCTCAGCCGGCCATGGTGACGAGATCCTTCAGCAGATCGAGGGACCGGCCGCGAGCGCGGAGACGCGATGGACCGGGAACCGGCGGGGCTACCAGGACCCGCGAACGGACGAGTTGATCCACAGGTATCGGGCGAGTGTGTCGACCGACGAGCAGGTCCGAGCGATGAAAGCGATCAGCGACATCGTCGTCGATCAGCTCCCGTTCCTCATGCTTTACTTCACCCCGTATCAGGTCGGTGTCTCCAGCCGCGTTGTGGCGCTCGACGACTTCGACGGCGCCGGCGACTTCAGCATGGACTTCGGGACGTATACCCGCAACGCCCATCTGTGGCAGCCTCGCTGACTAGGTGATGTAGCCGCGCTCCCGCCAGAAGCGCTCGGCAGCCGGATGAAGCGGCGCCGTGAGGGGCGCGTCCTCGGTGTCCAAGCACATCCGCTCGAGGGGCAGCGGGCCGACGCCCTGCCACGGAATCCGCTCTTTGGAGGCTTCTAGCGCCGCGCAGCACGCGCGGACCAGATCGTCCGGCGCGTTCGCGTGGGTGAATATGGGCCATCCGCTGAAGTCGAGGGTGTCGACATCGCGCGAGAGGCCCGGATGGACGGACTTCTTGATGCGGGCCCGACGGAATCCCATCGCCTCCATCTGCTGGAGGTGGGCCTCGTCGAGGCTCAGGAAGCGCATGCCCGCCTCGATGGCGCGATCCGCCCACTCGTCGACGGCCTCGTCGAAGATCGCGTCGACGTCGCCTCGGACCACGGCGTCCACGTCGGGCGGGTACGGATGGTAGTGCATACTCCCGCCCCAGGAGACGATGTCGGCCAGTGAGAAGCCCAGCGCATTCAGCGCCTCGCCGGCAATGAAATACGTCGAGTGCTCGGCTTGGGACCGCATGGAGATCTTCAGCGGGTACTTTCGCTGGCGCAGCTCCGCGAGGGAGCGGATTCCGGTGCGCTCGTGGACTGCGAAGGCGAGTTGATCCAGGGATGGAATGACCGTGATGACCCGGACGGGAATCGGCTCCCGGAACGGTCCGTTGCCCCGAAGCGCCACCCCGAGCGGATTGGCTGGATTGATGATGGCGATCTGCGCCTCACCCCGCGCGACCAAGTCGATGCTGGACGGCGTGTCGCTGCCGTCCAGCGTCACGGTCCAGGGGTTCTTGCTGCCCTGCACCCGCAGCATGATGCGAGCTTGACGCGCGTCCCAGTTGCGCTCCCCGACCAGCTCGTAAGCCATCTCCAGCACCAGCCGCGAGCGCGTGACCACCGGCGGGACGTAGCGAGGTCTCTCGCGCACGGTTGTTTCCTCCAATTTCAGCGTGAGCCGCTCATCGTGGCCGACGATGGCCGCACAATAGCAGATGTCGCGACACGGAGGCCATGGAGGTCGCGTTTGGGCGCGACGCGAGAAGCCTGTGGCGTATTCGAATCAGGAGAACCGCATTGAAAGAGAGCGCCGGTCACTGGGTTGGCACATGGACTTCCACGCCCGCGCCGATCGAGACGATCGATCTCGTCGGTCGAACGGTGCGGATGGCGCCGCGCGTCAGCATCGGCGGCTCGCGGCTGCGCCTGAGACTGTCGAACGCGTATGGTCCGAGCAGGTTGACCGTGGGCCCGATCCGGGTGGCGCTTCGCCTCGCCGGGGATGAGGCCGCCAAGGACTCGGTCAGACCGGTGACCTTCGGCGGATTGCCCGTGGCGACGATCCCGGCGGGCGCCCTCGCTGTGAGCGATCCAGTGGAGCTGGAAGTCCCGCCCCTTGCGGACCTGGCGGTGAGCGTCTACCTGCCTGCCGACATACCCGGCGATTTCTGTTTCACTGGCCACAGCAATTCGCGCCAGACGAGCTACATCTCCCCCGTCGGCTGCTTCGTCGACGAGCCGCGGCTGCCGGTCGGGGAAGCCACGCAGGCGGTTGCGCTCCTCAGCGCAGTCGAGGTCTGGGCGCCGCCCGACGTGGGCGGAATCGTCGCGTTCGGCGACTCGCTGACGGACGGCAACCTCTCGACGGTGGACGCCCATGCGCGCTGGCCGGACGAGCTCGCCCGGCGGCTGGCTGCGCGTCGGGGCGGCCGCCGGCTCGGCGTGATGAATCAGGGGTTCGGCGGGAACAGGATTCTGTTCGACACGCGCGCCGAGAGCGGATTACGGCGCTTCGATCGTGACGTCCTCGCTCAATCCGGCGTCACGCACGTCATCGTCCTGCTGGGAATCAACGATATTCGAAATCGAAACCAGAGGCCCTCAGAGGTGGTGACTGCCGAGGAGATGATCCGGGGGCTGGAGCAGCTCGTCATCCGTGCACACGCCCACGGGCTCAAGGTCTTGGGGGGGACCCTCCTGACCTTCGAGCACGAGACGTTCAACCCCGGTTTCTACACGCCGGAGGGGGAGGCCAAACGACAGGCCGTGAACGAGTGGATCCGAAGCAGCGGCGCATTCGACGCGGTTATCGACTTCGAAGGCGCGCTGCGCGACCCGTCACACCCAACGCGCATGCTCCCGATGTACGACTGCGGCGATCACCTCCATCCCAGCGACGCAGGCTACCGGCGAATGGGCCAGATTATCGACCTGGCGCTGTTCGACTGAGGTTGTCACCTGTTTAAGCGTCGCGAGAGGGGCCCCGTCTCGGTCTGCGCCCCCCACGACTCAGAGCGCGGACGCTCCTCGGATGGCCGAGACTGCCAGCTCGGCTCGAACTTGCTACCGGGATCGACTTCGACCGGCTCGGATGCGCTGCGCAGCTCGCGGCGCAGGCGGCTGCTGGCGGCAAGCTCAGTTATGAGGTATCGCCGCTCGGGCTGTGGCGCCCCCGCGGCGAGGTGGACGGTGATGACTCCGGGCTCCTGCACGATGCGGGTGAAGCTCGCACCCTCGCGATCCAGGTCCTGCCCAATGGTGCGCAGGAGCTCGGCAAGGCTGTCCTTCGGCTCACCGCGGAATGTGCCGCGCGATTGCTTCGCGACCTTCCGGAGCTCCTCCAGATTCTGGTCCTGATAGTGCCGGCGGTCGACGCCCAGCCCCTTCCGGTGCCAGGAGAGCCCGAGCACGTCGTCCTCGTTCGCTAGCTCGACGCGCTCCGCGAACTCCGCGTCGAGAAGACGCCCGACTGCCCGAAGCATGTCGGCGTGCTCTCCAGGCGCAATTGGCATCTGCCACGTCCTCCACCGCGACGGCGCATTCTGGCCCAGCGCCGCGCATTTCCCAAACCGGCCGATTATTGCACCAGGAGGCCCCGGGCGCACAATCCGGCGCGAACGTGTACCCTATAGAGGGTAGACGCTGCGATGATGGAGGGTTCACGTTTGAATCAGAGTACGAAGGCAATGGGAGGATACGAGGCAATCCTCCGTCAACAGCTGCGTCCCGGTGAGGTGCTAGACGGCGTATTCATGTCGGGACCAGATCTCACCGTCGCCATCACGTCGGACCGGCTCATGCTCATGGGCCCTTCCAGCTCGAACGGATGGGAGTTGAAGTGGATTCCTTGGCGCCTGCTCGCGGAGATGCTCCCCGATGAGTGCGAGGAATCGAGCGCGGAGGAGTCCGCCGTTCACCTTCGCTATGTGCTCCCCGGCTGGCCGAGCAGCCGCAAGGCGTCTCGCCGCGCCACCGACGAGGAGATAGCGGCCGGACCTGCAGAGCCGCCACAGGCGCCGTGCACTGACCTGTTTCTGAAGCTCCCATTGCACGGCAGCGAGATGGGGGCGCTGCTCAGGGCACGCCTCGCGCGCGCCCCATCGGCAACCCAATAACTCGCCGGCCATACCTTTAGCGCGAGGCGGCGCTGGTCGCGTGCGTTCCGCGTCACCGGGCGGCGCCCAAGTCGTGTATAGTGGCGTCAAGCGCTACGCACCACTGCGCACTGGCCGCCCGGCTGGGTCAACGGCACAAGCCTCTCCGAGCCTGTCCTCCCGATTGCCTTTCCAGTGGCTGCCTATCATCTCGACAGAGAGGTCAGTATTGCAACGTTTACGCCTAGCTCGCCGTTCGGCGGGCAAGTCTTCCCATCAGAGTGGCGCTCGTTGATCGGGGCGCCGGAGTCATTCGTTGGGCTGGGAGTCCCGGAGGACACCGCCGCGGTTCTCGCACGCTTGGGGATCACGTGTCCCACTCCAGTCCAGGCCCAGGCACTGCCGGCTATGCTGGCCGGCCGGGACGTGGTCGGTCAGGCTCGGACCGGATCGGGGAAGACGCTCGCCTTTGCCCTCCCGATCACCGCGCGGTGTGACCCGCGCGCGCCGTTCGTGCAGGCACTCGTTCTTGTTCCGACCCGTGAGCTGGCAATCCAGGTCGCCGGAGTCCTCACGCAGCTCGCGGCGGGTAGGCGGCTGAGGGTCTCGCTCCTATATGGCGGCCGATCGCTGGGCCCAGAGCGCGACGCGCTCACGCTGACGCAGATCGTGGTCGGGACGCCCGGGCGCACGTTGGATCACATCCGCCAGGGAAACCTGAAGCTGGATCGCGTCCGAGTCGTCGTGCTGGACGAAGCGGACGAGATGCTCGACCGCGGATTCGCGCCGGACGTGGAGCGCATCGTCGCGCAAACCCCGGCGCGGCGGCAAACCGCGATGTTCTCGGCCACGATGCCCGAGTGGGTGGCCAGCGCCGCGACCAGATACCTGCGCGAGCCGCTCGCCGTGAGGGCCGACTCGATCGATGCGCCGCCGCCCGCTATCCAGCACGTCGTGTACGAGATGGAACCAGGGGCCAGGGTTGGCGCCCTGATGACCCTCCTCGACCGCCGGGAGGCGGGCAGCGTGCTCGTGTTCGGTCGAACAAAGCACGGTGTCAAGAAGCTGGCTCGGCAGTTCGCTCAGCAGGGCTACCCGGTCGCCGCGCTCCAAGGCAACCTGAGCCAAAGCGCGCGCGAGCGCGTGGTGTCCGCATTTCGCTCCGGTCAGCTGCCGATTCTCTTTGCCACGAACGTCGCCGCGCGCGGGCTGGACATCGAAAGCATCGGTCAAGTCATCAACTTCGAGCTGCCGGAATCGGCGGAGCTATTTACCCATCGCGTCGGCCGCACGGGGCGGATGGGTCGCGAGGGCGAGGCCATCACGTTCGTGACGCCCGACGAACGGCCCAAGCTCCTCCAGATCGAAAAGACGCTGGGTCGACGGTTGCCGCGAGCTGCCTTCCCCGCTCGCACCGGGGTGGGAGCTCCTGGCGATGACGCGGCGGCGACGGCCGCGGGTCCGGAGGACCGCCCGCGGCGTGCGGCGCGCGAATCGGCGACTCCCCAGCCGAATGCCGCCGCGGCGAAGCGCACGGCCCGCCCGCGTTTTGCGTCGGCTTCGCACCGGGGTCGACGCTCCGGCGCCAGGCCTCGCAGCGCCGAGTCGGCGTAAGGTCCCGAACCCAGCTCGGTCCTTCGGTCAGTTGGCCGCCGCGCGCATGCGCGTCAGTGCTCGTCGCCCCATTCACCCTGCTGGGTCGGTCCCACCTCGCCCGTGCACCAAGGCACCAGGTTCTTCATCCGGCAGGTGACCCCGCGCTTGGCCAGCTCGGCCTCGAAGATCCGGTGTACTTCGGGGTCTTCGTCCTCGTATTCGGTCTGCCAGCCGCCCTCTTTCGCGCTCACGTCCGCCAAGTTCTTGTCGGTGCGCGTGGCGGCGTTCCAGCGGCTCGTAGCGAGCCTGCGCGACTTATTGACCCCGAGCACGAGGTACGCGGCTGGCGTCGCGCCCACGTTGAAGTGCTGGTGGTGCCAGAGCCCTGGGCCCGCGCCGGACAGATACAGGCTTCCCTCGCTCCAGTCGCAGCGGATCCGCTCTTCCTTCTCCCGCTGGGTCAGGACGTACCCCTCGCCCTGGATGATGTAGAGGTGGGCGCCGGGGCCGTGCTTGTGCCCTTTCTTGTACGTCCCTGGTTGGAAGCGGGAGACGTGGGAGTTGATCGTGCCGCCTGCCAGCATGAAGAAGGCGTTGGTGCCGCCGCCGCCTCGCTCCTTCCACTCGAAGAGCTTCATCTTGCGGATGTCGGCGACGAAGTTCGTCTCCCACAGGCGGCCGCGATACAGCTTTCCTTCGCCGTTGAAGTAATCGTCGCTGCCCGAGTAGCGATCGGTGAAGGCGAAGGGGCAGTCGAAGATGAAGTCCTCATTGTGGAACTGGCGCATCAGGGCGGGGAGGTTGGTCACCGAGAAGTAGCGCGCCGGCTCCGATCCGCTCATGTTGAAGAACTGGTATGTCATGTTGGTGGGCAGGACAAAGAAGCTCCCCTCGCCCCACTCGAAGGTCTGCTTGCGCTTCTCGTCGAACCACACGCTCGCCGTCCCCCGCCCGGAGACGACGTAGATCGCTTCGTCGTACAGGTGGTGCTCGGGAATCGTCTTGCCGCCGGGCGGGATCTCGACGATGTGCTCGTCCTGCTCGTCATCGCCGTCGAGGTAGCAGAGCGCGCCGTTGACCCCCTTGCGCGGCCACGGCCCCACCTCGACCTTCTTCATGTCGCGAATGTAGATGCCGCCGACCAGCGGCACCTCTTCGCGTTGGCGCCACTCTTCGTAGGGGTCGATGCGTTCGACGACCGGTGCGGTATCCGCTGCGCTCGGCATGTCAGCACTCCTCCAGACGTTGGACGGTACTGACACCTTTTATAAGACGCGGCCGTGGGGCGGTCAATTCGGTCATGTGCGGGGACCGACAGATCCTATACACCCCGGGCGGGAGCGCTATGCACGGTACGTCGCGGCGCTGTATGAATCGGCGCAGTTCGCATCGGGGGCGGGGATGGAGCGCTATCGGGAAT
>Ga0070741_10001193_pt1 | contig 81798 bp, 76 predicted proteins | sample Coa_R1_4_FD_66440 | JGI IMG/M metagenome (GOLD analysis project Ga0070741, IMG submission 66440) | Surface soil microbial communities from Centralia Pennsylvania, which are recovering from an underground coalmine fire - Coalmine... | ecosystem: Environmental > Terrestrial > Soil > Unclassified ...
ATTGATTCCCGCGACGATCCCTTGCGCTGCGGCCTCTTCATATCCGCTGGTGCCGTTCACCTGCCCTGCCAAAAACAACCCGCCGCAAAGTTTGCTTTCCAAAGTCACGCGCAGCTGCGTCGGATCTGCCATGTCATATTCCACCGCATAACCGGCTCGAAGCATCTGCACGTTCTCCAAGCCAGGCATCGTTTTCAGAAACTCCAACTGAACTTCGGCAGGCAGACTGGTGCTGGTTCCTTGCACATAAACCGAATCTCCGGTCCACTCTTCGATCTCCAAAAAAACAGGGTGCGAACGCTTGGCAGGAAACCGTACGATTTTATCTTCGATGCTGGGGCAGTATCGCGGCCCCACGCCTTCAATCTTTTTGCCATAAACCGCGCTCAAATGAATGTTGTCGGCAATCAGTTTGTGCGTTCGATCGTTGGTGCGCGTCTCGAAACAGTCGTACATTTTATGCCGCGGCATCACCCTTTCGTGCATAAATGAAAACGGGCCGCAGTCCGGTTCAAACGGCTGAACTCCCACCCGGTCGAGGTCAACGGTTTTCAAACTCACGCGCGGCGTGGTGCCTGTTTTAAACCTTTTGATGCGCACCCCAATCTCCGATAAGAATCCGCTGAGTCCGCTTACGGCCTTATCGCCGTGGCGGGCAGCCGTGCGCTTGTTCATCCCTTCGTGACACGTGCCGTTCAAAAATGTGCCGGTTGTCATCACCACCGCAGAGCAAGCAATCTGTTCGCCGTTTGCAAGCCTGACTCCCGTCACGCGTCCTCCTTCCTGCAAAACCGTTTCAACTTCGGCTTCGATCAATTCTAAACTTCCCTGCGAGCGCAAGACGTTCTGCATGAACGATGGATAAAGCGATTTGCATGCGTGCGCGCGAAGCGTTTGCACCGCCGGGCCTTTGCTGTTGCCCACGATGCGGATATGCGTCAGCGTGTGATCGGTGGTTACGGCCATCTGTCCGCCGAGCGCATCAACTTCGCGTGCGAGGTTGCCTTTCGCGGGCCCTCCGATGCTGCAGTTGCACGGCATGTGCCCGCTCCGATCAATGCGCAAAGTTACGCACGCCGTAGAAACACCCATGCGCGCGCAGGCCAGCGCGGCTTCGATTCCCGCGTGGCCCGATCCGATCACAATCACATCGAAACTGCGCACCAACTGCAATTGTACCAACTTGGTAAACTTTCCCATCGCATGGACTATCGCCGCAACTATATCAAACATCTGCTCGAATCGCAGCCGAAACAGTCGGTTTCTGCATACGGTTGGGTGAAAACCCGCCGCGACAGCAAAGGTGTGCACTTTGTGCAGATCAACGATGGCAGCTGCTTCGCCGATCTTCAAGTTGTCATTCCCGATGGAGCGATTGCCGAAGACCTGATCAAGCGGATCACCGTGGGTGCATGCGTGCGGTTCGAAGGCGACCTGGTCGAATCGCCCGCAAGCGGCCAGCGGGTCGAACTCACGGCAAAACATGTCGAAATCTTCGGGGATGCCGACCCTGTGTCTTATCCGCTTCAAAAAAAGGGTGCATCGTTCGAGTTCCTTCGAGAAATCTCTCACCTGCGCGTCCGCGGCAACACGTTCGGCGCCGTCTTCCGCATAAGAAACGAACTTTCTTGGGCCACGCACAAGTTCTTTCACGATCGCGGGTTTCTTTATGTGCACACGCCGATTATTTCGGCAAGCGATTGCGAAGGCGCCGGCGCGATGTTCACCGTTACAACGCTCGATCTTGAAAACCCGCCCCGCAAAAACGAAAAGGTGGACTTTGCACAAGACTTTTTTGCGCGCCAAGCCTATCTCACCGTGTCGGGACAGTTGAATGTGGAATGTTTTGCGCAGGCGTTCACAAACTGTTACACATTCGGCCCCACGTTCCGCGCCGAAAACTCATCCACGGCAAGGCACCTTGCCGAGTTTTGGATGATCGAACCCGAACAGGCGTTCTGCGACCTCGAAGGCAACATAAACCTTGCCGAAGAGTATCTGAAATACCTGATCGAACACGTGCTGCAAAACTGCGCGCAAGACCTCGCGTTTTTCAATCAGCGCATCGAGCCGACCGTGATCGAAACGCTTGAACACGTAAGAGAGTCCGCATTTGAAAGAATCACCTATACCGAAGCCATCAAACTGCTTGAACAAAGCGGAGAAACGTTTGAATATCCAGTCTCATGGGGCTGCGATCTGCAAAGCGAACACGAGCGGTATCTTACCGAAAAGAAAATCGGCAAACCGGTGATCGTAACCGATTATCCCAAACAGATCAAAGCGTTTTATATGCGCATGAACGATGATGAAAAGACCGTCCGCGCAATGGATGTGCTCGTGCCGCGCATCGGCGAAATCATCGGCGGATCGCAGCGCGAAGAGCGCCACGACGTTCTGCTCCATCGCATTCGAGAAGCCGGTCTGCCCGAGGAACCGTACTGGTGGTACCTCGATCTTCGAAAGTACGGAAGCGCGCCGCACTCCGGCTTCGGCCTGGGCCTTGAGCGCATGCTTATGTACGTTACGGGCATGAAAAACATTCGCGATGTGATTCCTTTTTATCGCGTTCCCGGCAGCGCTGAGTTTTGATTGAAGATGACGATTTTAGTGCTGAGCGAACCCCCAACTCCCGTGCAAATGCGTGAACTTCTCGAATGGCAAAAGGGAGGCTTCGTGAAGCTTGCCGTAGACATTGCAGCAGGCGTGCTTGCAGCGGGCGGCGAGTGGCCCGCAGACTCCGAAAAAGCACTCCTAAACCACGGCAGTGAACAAAGCGACATTTGGGGGGCAGACTGGGTACCCTCCACCCGCACGGTCCGATTCGAGTCGCTGATCAATTTCGCAGTTGAACAGAACCAAAGTCGAAACGATCGTCCGAAAAGTTTTCGATCATGATCATCTTGTCTGAAACATTGAAACACGAAGACCGTTTTAGGGCATTTCCGTTTGAAATGAAAATCGGACATATCGCCTCTAACATGGGCAAGATCGCATCCGGGGCGAAAGAACTTCCCAAAGACCACCTCGATCTGCTTGCATCGCAGGCCAGGCAGTACCTCGAATGGTCGCTCCGAGGACTCACTGGAGCAAACCTTTCGCTGCTTTATGCGCTCGACGGATTTTTGGAAGCCTGCATCGCTAAAATTCGATCACAGGGATCGCTCGACGACAGCGAAGTTCGTCAAGCGTACAAATGGCGCCAAGCCCTCTAGGCGTTGGTTCTCGAATCCAAGAACCTCAACGCAAATAAAGAACGCAGCACGTCCGAAACGACAGAATCAGACGGACAACAAGGCGCACCCTAAATCTCCGTTCGCAAAAACTGCCAAAACACCGGCGCTTCAAACGTTGCGCTCGAACGCGTCAGTGAAACTTAATCGCACGTCATAAACGCCAATTCCTTCTGATCGCTTGCCCTAAACACCCACACGGCAATGTGACCAAATGTCAGGTCGTTCTCGGGGTACTCCCAAGTGCAGGTGATCGCCCACGATCGGCATAATTCCGTTCGCCCATATACTGCGGCAATCGGCAGCACCGCGACATGAGGCGTACTCACTTTCAATATTCGCTTCAAGCAGATTTCCAGCGACTTGGCATCCATCCCCTGGCGGCTCGCAAGTTCCAATAGCCGATACGAATACGCATCAAAGTTTCTTTTCCAATCCGCTGTCGGCACCGCGCAGTAATCCCCGACATCGCGAACAGATTCTGCTTGTTGCAAAAGCCCCTCAGCCGTCGTCAATCTCAAGTACGCAGAACTCCAAGTAACAACCGACTTATCCAACAGTTTTGCGGCGGCACCCCCGACGGGCTTCGGTTCCGGCGAATTCAGCGCCTCGGCGCGGCTGCCCGAGAACAGAAAGAACGGAAAAAAATCGAGCGGCCAAACCCAGACGACGGCACTTCCTGCAGCGATCAGAACCAACAGCGCCTTTCGTTTCACACGCATTCCCACTTCCTGCTCGCGCTCGAACGCGTCACCGCGTCCAACACCCGTTGATTGCGCAGCCCGTCCTCGAAATCCGGCGTCGGGTTCTCGCCTTTCGCCATCCGTTCAAACCCCGATACCACCAGATGCGTGAACGTATGCTCATAGCCGATGATATGCCCCGCCGGCCACCAGCTGCCCGTGAACGGGTGCACCCCGTCGGTAACCTGAATGGTGCGAAAGCCGCGGTGCGCCTCGGCATCGTCGTTGCTGTAAAACTCCAGCTCGTTCATCCGTTCTAAATTGAAGACGATCGAACCGCGCGAGCCGTTGATTTCAAATCTGTTGTGGTTTTTTCTCCCCAGCGCAAACCGGGTCGCTTCGAACGTCCCTAAGGCGCCGTTCTCAAACTTCGCCAAAAACATCGCCGCGTCGTCCACCGTAACTTCGCCCATTTCCGTCGAAGCCGTTCCGCCCAACCGATCGTCGGTTGCAGCCAGCTTCGGTCTCTGCTTCACAAAAGTTTCCAAATGCCCGCTCACTTCGGCGATTTCACCCACCAAATACCTTCCCAAGTCAATGATGTGCGAATTGATGTCGCCATGCGCACCCGAACCCGCCGAATGTTTATCCAATCGCCAAACCAACGGAAACGAAGGATCGGCGATCCAATCCTGCAAATACACCGCGCGAAAATGATAGATCTTTCCAAGCAGCCCGTCTTGAATCATGTTGAAAGCCAGCGCAACCGCGGGACAGTAGCGGTAGTTATGAAACACCGCATGAAACACTCCAGCCTTTTCCACCGCCTGGCGCATCGAACGCGCTTCTTCCAAACTGTTTGCCAAAGGCTTTTCACACCAAACGGTTTTGCCCGCGTTCGCCGCCGCGATCGCAATCGGAGCGTGCAGATCGCCCGGAGTCGAAACGTCAATCAGATCAATATCCTGCCGCTCGATGACGCGCCGCCAATCCGTCTCGCACTCCTGCCAGCCAAACTTGTCAGCTGCGGCTTTCAACGCCCGTTCGTCCCGCCCGCAGATCACCGCAAGTTCCGGCTCCCACTCCATATCGAAGAACCGGGGCGCCTGCCGATAGGCGTTCGAATGCGCCTTGCCCATGAATTTATAACCGATCAGCCCGATCCTTACTCTGCGCTTTGCCATGAGCCAATTCTATCCGCTCGCCGCGCTTCCCGCCCGCCGCTGCAATATCCACCGCGAATGCCGGTGCGATTAACCGTTCGTTATCGTCTCTTGGTTAGCCTCAACTTCGGCAAGGAAGGCACACAGCGAAAAAACGATGTATTCGGATCATCTCTTTCAGGCCAGAGCAAACATAAAAGTGATCGGCGTCGGCGGAGCCGGCTGCAACGCGATCAATCGGATGATTTTAGAGCGGGTGAGCGGGGTTTCGTTCATTGCGATGAACACCGACGCGCAGGTGCTCGCCACTTCGCGCGCCTCGACCAGACTTCAACTCGGTGAATCTCTCACCCACGGCTTGGGATCGGGCGGCGACCCGGAAATCGGTGCGCAGTCGGCAAAAGAGAGCGCAAAAGAGATCGAAAAACTGGTTTTGGGCGCAGATATGGTGTTCGTCGCGGCAGGAATGGGAGGAGGCACCGGAACCGGAGCAGCCCCGGTGGTGGCAGAAATCGCCAAGTCCAAAGGGATTCTCACGGTGGGAGTCGTAACCAAGCCGTTCCGTTTCGAGGGCCCGAAGCGCCGACAAAACGCCGAGATCGGAGCCGAAAAACTGAAGGAGACCGTTGACACCCTGATCTCGGTTCCCAACGACCGCCTGCTCGAAGTTACCGAAAAGCGCGCGACTTTAGACGAAGCGTTCTCCTCGGCAGACGACGTGCTGCGTCAGGGCGTGCAAGGCATCAGCGAAATCATTCTGGTTCCAGGAATCATCAATGTGGATTTCGCCGACGTGCGCAGCATCATGAAAAACGCCGGAGCCGCGCTGATGGGCCTGGGAAGAGCAAAAGGCGAAGGCAGAGCCAAACGCGCCGCCGAAGCCGCCGCGGCTTCCAAACTGCTCGAAACAAGCATCGAAGGCGCCACGCGACTGCTGGTGAATATCTCCTCGGGAAGCGGTTTCACCTTGACCGAAGCCAACGAAGTAATGGAATACCTGGTGCAGTTCACCGAGCCCGACGAGGCCGAGATCATCATGGGGCACGTGGTAAGAGAAGAGATGGGCGACGAGGTTCGCGTAACGATTCTGGCCGCTGGAATGGGAACCAGGAAGGCTGTGCCCACAGTTCGAAAAGCCGAGCCGCAGTTCGTCGAAGAGCCCGAGCTGAACATTCCCGAGTTTTTCGACGGTTTCGAACGGGTGGAGCAGGAAGACATGGCCGCGGCCTCCGCAACCAACCTGGATATCCCCGCCTTTTTGCGAAGACAGCGCCAAAACGGATAGGGCTTTTTCCCCTGGCCTTCGGGACCATCTATCCATAAAGAATAATAGAGCACAACCGGCAAGCCGACTTCGCGGTAAAAACCGGTTTAGGGAGCGCACTTTTGTTCGAGTGGTACTACGTGGGTCAGTTCGGACAACTCGGGCCGCTTAGCGGTGAGCAGATGGCCGAGTTGATAGAATCAGGCGTCATTTCGCGTGAGACCTACGTGTGGAAACGCGGAATGGCCGACTGGACGCTCGCCTCTTCGGTGCCCGAATTCAGCCAAAGTTTGACTCCTTCCACGCCGCCGCCGCTCCCTTCGGCGGGCGTTCCTTCTTATCCCGCTGGCGGCCGGGCCGACAAAACTCCGCCGCCGGTGCGGGGTGCAACCCAATACAGTTCTTCCAGCCGAGTTTTGGCGGGGCTGCTTCAACTGATTCCTGGAGTCGGCAGAATGTATTTGGGGTACGCCGCGATCGGGGTGTTGCAGCTTGTGCTGGCGATTTTCACGTGCGGCATCATGACAATTTGGTCTTGGGTAGACGGGATTCTGATTCTTGCCGGAGCCGTACAGTACGACGGATACGGCAGGGCGTTAGCCGATTGACGCCGAGCGGCGAAACCCTGCCGCCTTTCGGGCGTCCGAACGTTGCGGAGGCATCTGATGAAAGAGGTTTTTCTGATCGGAGCGCTATTGGCTCAAACGGTACACACGCCGCTCTCGCCCCCAAAGTTTTCTTTGGGCAAACCGGTGCAAGAGGGATGCATCGCGCTGGTTCCTGTCATTAGCGAAAAGCCGATTTCGCGCGAGAAATACATCACGCTTTCGGAAGCGATCCGCCAAAAGTTGGTTGAAATTATCGAAGTGCCCGGAATGGAGCAGGTGAATTCGCTCGAAGTCCGCAACCGCGCCGAACTGCCCTTGCTGCTGTTTGCCGGCGAACTTTTGTTGGGAGGCAAACAAGATCGCATTGTGGGGAAAGACACCATCGTTCCGCCGCGATCCAGTTTGCAAGTGCCAGTTTTTTGCGTGGAGCACGGCAGGTGGCGGGGAGAAAAGCTTTCATTCGGCGATTCCGGAATGTTGGTGAACGACGAAGTCCGCCAAGCAGCCGCGCAATCCAAAAATCAGCAGGAAGTTTGGAACAAAGTGGCCGAAACCAACGCTAAGGCGGGCAAGACCGCCGATACCGGAACGATTCAAGCCACACTGAGCGACCCCGAAGTGCAAAAGCGAATCAGCGCAGTTGCATCCAAACTGTTTGCGGGGGTTGTGGGCGATGACAACGTGATCGGAGTCATCTGCACGCTGAACGGCAGCGTGAATTCGGCTGACCTGTTTTCGAACCACGATCTTTTTGCAGCGAGCGGGCTGAAGGTGATCAAAAGTTATGCCGCGGATGCGGAACTGCTGTCAGTCAAGAAAAACGTTCCGCCGGATTTGAAGGCGTGCGAGGCGTTCTTGCAGAAGATCGTTTCAGCCTCGCGCGTTGCGCGCGAGGGGGTTTATTATCTTTCGGGCGGGGTGCGCGGCTTCGAAGCCGGCTCGGGCGGATTCGGAGGCGGATTCGGAGGCGGCGGGTTCGGGCACGGGAACTATAAGCCCGGCTCCGGCGGGGGATAACGTTGAGCCTCTGGCCTTAGGCCAGATTCGCATCACAACCCATTTCTGCAGGCAAACAACCCCCAAGCCAGCCAAATTACAAGGTACCTAAAGCAGGGGGTTGCAGAAGGGCTGCCGAACTGACAGAGCGTGAAAGAGAGCACGCCAGACGACCCGAAGGCCGACTTCCACGACATCGGCAAGATCGTTGATTGGACAGCGGTTGGGTTGCGAGAGACATCTGAGCCAGACCCGCACGAGTTCGAGAAATGCCTCAAACATCCCGATCAGTGGGACCTGCGCCTGGATAGCAACGCGTGCTGGCGATGCATTTCCAGAAAGAACACCGAGCTCCTGGAAAAACATTACAAGGACTCCAACGCTTGGCTCTTCGTGAGTTTCGCAGACCACCTGGCGGCAGGCTTCGGCAGAACGGTGCCCGAACACCAAGTTAATGCGGATCCAGAGTATCACTACTACTGCCTGTGGACAAACAAATGTCGCAGAACTACCTTCATCACCACAAAAAGTGACCTCAAAGATCTCATTCAGTTTCTCAACAAGGATCCTAGTTGGGACGAAACCAAAGAAAAGTACAAATCACACCTGTTATCTCGACCGGAGATACGCCGCGGCGGAATGAATGTTACAACTTTGCTGGCGCATTCTGAAGTTGCTGGCAAGCTGGCGCGCGTGATCGCCAAAATGGACTGGTCCGCTGTCAAGGCCGGAGCAGAATGGCGCGATATCAACCCACTTGCAGGCGGGATGAGGCTTTGGGCTGCGCGGATCGAGGCGGCATTCAAACAGCGGCCTTATCGAGCCCGCGATCTTGGCGTGTTCGCGGCTGTTGCGCAACGCATCGAGGAAACCCGCAAAGAGTTTCCTGATCATGTGCTGGCTGTTGTGGAAAACCAGATGATTGTTGTGTACGAGAACGAAAAACTCATCGAAATGTTTCGCGAAAAGTTGCGTCCGTTTGTCATGGAGGGTAATTGGCAACTGGGATCACTTCAAAGCAATCAGTCTCCGCTTGAAACACTCGCACAATCCGACCGAAGATTGTGCGAATCAGAGCCTGCTGAGAGGATTGACTTGCCGATCTGCGAAAACTGCCAGGCGGCACACGCAGACAAAGTGTGGCCGCAGCGCCGCATGCCGGAAGAACCGCAAGAAGATCTTTGTGAAGATTGTTACGAGATTCGCGAGCAAGCACTCTCGCTCACCAAACTGCAGAACTGGCAGACGGGATCGGTCGTCTGGGTGCGGACGCACTTAGATTTGAATCAACTACACTCGTCCCTCACGTATCTCCATAAGGAATACCTTGAAAGCAAACTAAAGACGCCGAATGAAGGACTCGGTAACAACCTGTATGTGCCGATTCCAACAGTCGTTGATTTTTTGACGGACTATTCCTGCTTCTTAGACTCGGTTAACAAAATGCTCATAGACCTCTTGACAGTCGACTGCGTTCAACAAGTTGCGGCCACGAACAACGCGCCATGGTTGTGGTGCTGCCATTTGCATGATGACCGAACGAAAGTGAATTTCATCCTGCGACGAATCTGCAATGAAATGAAGAACAGCTTTCCAAAACTGATCGGCGACATTGAGTGTCCGATCCGATTTGGACTTTCCGTGTCCAACGCGAAGCATCCGTTTTTTGACCATTGGCGGTATTTGGAAAACCCTTCCGATGAACTCATTATTAACCTCGTGGCAAGCGGTACGGCTTCCTTGAAGATCAAAGACGCCGAGAAAGTACTCAACGCCATCAGCAGCATGAAGGCTCACGCCGTCCATCTGCTTGCATCCGTTGCAAATCGTTCTGAATCGCTGGCTAAACTGGTGATGAAAAACAAGGATACTTGCGACACAGAACTCGGAACTTTGCTAAATGAAGGACAACTTTCGTTTGAAACCGCAAAAGTTTTGGTCAATCTCTCTGACAAAAGGAGCAAAGATGGATAAATACCAACAGGAAAACGGTATTCGGTATGCGCGGTACTCACTCGAAGTTGATCTGCTCTGCTTGGGGGAGCGTATGCGTGCATCCACATTTCGACCTTGCCTGAAAGTGTTCACCACAACGAGCCTGGTTGGAGCATTGAACGCCAGATTTCCCGCTCACTACCGTCCATTCGTAGCGTCGGCTCGATTTATCAGCTTCCGTGCCGAATCACTAGTCTATTCGCCGCGAGATCGGGTGCACAACGTGAGCAAAGTGCCTTTGCAGATCGAATACCTGGCTGATGTTAAAGCCGAAATGCACTTGCAGCTGAACGATTTCACGTGCAAAGAAATGCCCGAGGAATTCGAACTGCAGCTTGGCGGGATGAAATCGAGCGGTTTTGGGCGCTGCCGGGTGACTTTGGAAGAAACCAGCATTGATCCTGGCAATCCCGAGGTAGGTGATTTGGCCGTTCGGTGTTTGCATGACCAGAAGGCACTTGAACAATGGGGGATTAGAAATGTCATCCATCCACGATACGGTTACCTGTTCGTTCCTGATCATGGGAAGCATGGGCATTATGAACGCGCGCTGCTCGAAGGAAGCGAAGTTGCGGCGCATCACTTTCTTTTGAGTCAAGATGCAGAGAGCCCAAAAAAGACCGACGATGTTGCGCCGATCTTGAAAGCGGTTGTGGGGGCCATCAGTGGAAGACGGTGCCCTGGTTCGAGTTTTCGCAACAATACCGCCCAGGTGTTCGAGCAATACGGTTTTGAAGTGACGCGGCTGTATCTGCTCACCAAGCAGAATCAAACCAGAACGCGAAATGGCGCGCAGGTTTTGCTCAATGTGCTGGATGCGTTGAAACAGTTCAAACAGCAACTTTCGGCGGAGCGCTCGATAGGCGCCGCCATCATCAAATGCCTGCCCGCTCTGGGCGAAGGAGAAACGGATGTTCGATGAGTGCATAAGAGAGATCCAAGCGGATCTTCGATCGAACTTTCGCGAAGCAAGGTTTTCGGCCAAGTTCCTGAATGAACTTGGCGATGCGTTTGTGCTCTTCGGGCCCGAGGAAACGCTAAGAAGGCTGGATGCATCAAGAGCCAGAGGGCGCAAAGATAAAGAGTTTGGGAAGACGATCATCAAGGCGTTACAGGCGTCGCCGGAGATCGAACGCTCTCCCGAAATTGGAAGACTGATTATCAAATCGTTCGATGCATGGAGGATTCAAAGATGAAAACATATCGCATAACCTTGACCGCAGTAAGCCCGATCCGTATCGGCGGAATGGACGAACCGCTTGGAGGAGTTGACAATCCGATCGCCATGGTGGGCGACAGAATGTGCATTCCCGGCCCGAGCCTAAAAGGAGCGTACCGATACCAACTGGAACGGTATCTGTTCGAACAATGTCGCAATGAAGACAGTGAAGACGGTTGGGAAAATCTTTGTCCCTGCCTGGCATCTCCTAATCCTTCCGATGCAGAAAAAGGTTCGGCGCCCAGATATCGTAAGGAGGCCTGCAAAATTGATGGCAATTCAATCTGTCCAGTATGTTACATTTTGGGCGCCCAAGGGTTAGTTGGTTTTGTTTCTGTACCTTTTCTTTTTGCCGAAAAGCAAAGCCGCCCGCAAACCTTGTATTCCGCGCGGATTGATCGTGCAACGGCGACCGTGGCGAAAGGCGCCAACCGATCCTATCAATTCGCTGCTCCCGGCACACAGTTTACGGGAAACGTTACCGTTGATTTGGAAACGCCCAGCGGGTGGACGTTCGGTAAGCCAAGGCGGGTAAAAGAAGGGCAGGTGGACTTGTGGCTCACCTGCGAACCTTTCAAAGATAAGTCCCAAGAACAGATCCTTGAAGAGTTGGTGGTAAAGCGGCTGCAGAGCATCAAGATGATCGGTGGATATAAGTCGAAAGGCTTTGGCGAAGTAAAAGTCGAAATCACAGAACAATGATTGAACCTCGTCGGATTAACGTTACTGTTTCCGCAGTCGGACCATTGCCCAACAACATCATTCAAAGAGTCAACGGGCGTGATTGCATCCCGGGCTCGACGCTGAAGGGCGCGCTGCGATCGTCGGTCGAACTGTACTTAGCCGAACTGCAAAAGAAACGCGGCCTATCGTGGCTGCGGCGCGCTTGCATTCCGGCAGACGCGAACTCACTCACTGACGATGAGAGAGCACTTGAATTGAAGCCGGTGTGCGCATTCGATGAGCAAAACCCAAACGAAGTGTGCCCCTGCTGCTATCTGTTCGGGGCGCAAGGTTTAGTCGGGTTTGTGTCGGTAGGAATGTTGAAGAAGATGGGCGGAAGGTTCCAAGGAGAGATTTCGGTTTTGTGGAAGGACAGCCTGACTGGATGGGAGTTTGGAAAAAGCAGGCGGATCGGGAACGTTGAAGTTGATCCTTGGGTGACGAAGTTTAATTCTGAACAGTTGCTGAACCTGTTCCTTTTGAAGAACCTTTGTGGAATTTGGTGGTTTGGCAGCAAGAACAGCGGGTTGGAAGTAAAGATCGAAGCGAGCATTGTTGGCCAAGCACGACGCGGCAGCTGAAGACGCGCATCCAGTGTGAGTCGCGGGGCTCTTCGGGCTGAGACCGCATTCCGTTGGGGCAAAGCCGGAAAGCGCGAAGCAAGCTTCGCGCACTCCAAAAGCCTCAATCGGCCCCCGTTTGACCGGGAGACACAACAGGCGTTGCTATAAGGAAATCTGGACGCAAGTTGCAATCGGCCCCCGTTTGACCGGGAGACACAACCCAGTGATTTTATTGATGCAGAGTATAAGGGTTGCAATCGGCCCCCGTTTGACCGGGAGACACAACGCAATCTGTTGACAATATGAGGGGCGCAAAGTTGCAATCGGCCCCCGTTTGACCGGGAGACACAACAAAACATTGGCGCAGGTTCCAAAGGCCACAGTTGCAATCGGCCCCCGTTTGACCGGGAGACACAACATCAAAGCAGGCGCGGGCATCAAAGCAGGCGTTGCAATCGGCCCCCGTTTGACCGGGAGACACAACCCGCCTGCTGCAGCAAACATCCGTCGTAAATATACTGCGTCTGCTCGCCCATCGGGTTGGTGATGCTGACCACATGATCCCCGGCGTCGTAGGTGTAGGTTGTTTTGCGGCTGAGCGGATCGGTGCTGGTTTGCAGGCGATTGAGCGTGTCGTAGGTGTTGGTGGTGACTTTTCCACGCGAATCAGTGGCAGCAGAGTTTTGAGCAATTTGTTCAACCGCCATTGAGTTGTGTTAGAACAATGAAAGTTCCTGTACTTTTGGTCTTAGCGACGTCAACTTCTCGTGGGTCGGCGTCGTTCCAAAACTTGTGGAAATGATTGACCGACATAACGGCCGCCATAGTTCTTCCAGATTCGAGTTTGTATGTGCTAAATTCGAATTGCTGGGCGCCGGTCGGTGCGGGAGTTCTCACCGCCGCAGTACTTTCGTCGAACTTGCGCTTAACCTGCTCGTAAGGTTGTGGCACCCACACTAGGGTTTCTTTGCCGCCGGACGAAATGTACGTCGCTGGGATAGTGATCAACACTGTTCCATCGCGAATGGGCGCTGGAAGGGCGGGTTGAATATCTTGGCCCCCGGTTCCTTTTGATTCCAAGCCCCCCTTTGATGTGCACGAACTCACGCAAACCGCACCAACAACGAGAAGAATCAGAAACGTCCTCATTGTACTCCTGCGTTCCGAGGTACAGGGAACATGGCGGCGTCATCTCCAGGGCAACATTCTTTTGTGCATGCTGTTACGCACCTGTACCACTTTGTCATGGGGTATGAACCGTCCTGGTTACACATGTCGGCACAGCACTGGTCGCAGTTGCAAGCGTAGTTACAACCCACATAAGTGGAGGGAACTGCCCCAGCAGCCTTCTTGGCATCCGACACTGTTTTCACAAAACAATGGATGTCAAGCAACTTGCCGCCGACGTAACCGACTTTGCCAGCAAATTGCTCTTCGAACGATTCTTCTGCTCTGTTTAAGCCGATGTCTGCCCCAAGCTCGCACGCATCGCCGCCCGGAAGTTCATCGTAAACCACCCAATTCCATAGGATCTCGAATGCGTCTATTGTCCAGCCTGCTGGGTCACAAATCACCCCGATCGTGCACTTTGCGATTCCAGCGAACAGAACCAAAAATCCTTGAAAGGCACCGATTGGATCACTCTCTCCGCATCGCCCTCCAACCGTTCGGCTCGCAGGGCGTGGCCCGATCGGACCACGTCTGCGCGGCGCGGGATTAGAGGGCGGGGAAACTCTGCGCGGCGGCGGAATAGGGCCGGGAGACGGCTGAACCGGAATCGGCGGAGCGACTCGCGGGGTTGGTGTTCGGTACCCCCGGCCCACGCCGATTATTTCGAGCCAGGGCCATCCCGGTAAAAGCCCCCACGGGAACAGCCGGTTTAGCTCAGCTCTGAGAAGCGCCAGTCGCACCTGCCACATCTGCCACAGCATCCAACCAGCAATCGCGTCCCCTGCGTTCGTAAACCCTCCAGTTTTTGGATCCCATCTGAGCGGTCCGAAGACACCAAACACCGGAGAAATGCCGCTTGGCATATACATCGAAATGCCAGCCATAAACGTGAATGGTGTTGCTGTCGTTCCAGTTCTTGAGACCTGATTTCCAAACGAGTCGAACTGAAAGGTATCCGTGACCGTTGCGCTCGTGTTGATGAGCTGAGTCGTGCTGCCCCTTGCGTCGAAACGGTACGCGCTTTTCGTTCCACCGCGATTCTCCATCGCGAGGTTTCCCGGAACGTTGTACCGATACGTCGTGACCGCCATCAGCTTCTTTCCTCGATTATGTACGCACCGTCATTAATGAGCGTCGTTAGCGATCCGCCTGGCTCTATGCGACTCCGTTGCAATCGGCCCCCGTTTGACCGGGAGACACAACCAGGAGGATAGAATGAAAAATGAATACATCGTTGCAATCGGCCCCCGTTTGACCGGGAGACACAACCTACCCTACCCTAAACACCCTATTTCGGGCTCAAAATCCAACTTCAAGACTGAAAAAAACAGCCGCCAGCAGCACTAAAACATCGCCTTCCAGCCTTTTTTTTTCGAGAGTTTCTAAGGCATACGATCAAAAAAACCCACAAAATCTGGACAATCACGGCTGTCGGCTCACTGAACCTTTGGGAACTTTTCTACCGACAATTGGGTTATACTTGACAGATACAGACTCAAGTAGTATGAACTTGACCTGCTAAACAATCGGAGGATTTATTCGTGGCCAAGACAGTAGGTATTGATTTGGGCACCACCAACTCGGTGGTCGCCGTTATGGAGGGTGGTGAGCCCGTCGTCATCCCCACCGCCGAGGGCGGGCGCACCATGCCCAGCGTCGTCGCGTTCAAGCCGAACGGCGAACGCCTGGTGGGCGTGATTGCCAAGCGCCAAGCCGTGATGAACCCAGAGAACACCGTGTATTCGATCAAGCGGTTCATGGGCCGTTCGATGGCGGACGCGGAGGCCGAAGCCGCGCGGATGCCTTATAAGGTGAAGCGCGATTCGAAGGGCAACGCCGCGGTCGAGATTCCCGCCGCGGGAAAAGAGTTCACACCCGAAGAGATTTCGGCAATGATTTTACAAAAGTTGAAGGCCGATGCCGAGGCGTATTTGGGCGAGAAGGTGACCAAAGCGGTCATTACCGTTCCTGCCTATTTCAACGACGCGCAGCGAACCGCCACCAAGCACGCCGGCGAAATCGCAGGCCTGGAAGTGCTTCGGATCATCAACGAACCGACGGCGGCATCGCTTGCCTACGGTTTGGGAAAAACCAAAAACGAAACGATTTTGGTGTTCGATTTGGGCGGCGGCACCTTCGACGTTTCGATTCTCGATGTGGGCGAAGGCGTTTTTGAGGTCCGCTCGACCGACGGCGACACGCATTTGGGAGGCGACGATTGGGACAACAAAATCGTTGACTTTTTGGCCGATCAGTTCAAAAAAGATCAGGGCATTGATTTGCGAAAAGACAGGGCGGCGCTTCAGCGTCTGCGCGAGGCCGCAGAAAAGGCGAAGATCGAACTTTCGAGTCAGGTGAGCGCGCAGATCAGTCTGCCCTATATCACGGCGGTTGATAACGAGCCGCGCCACTTGGAAACCACTCTCTCGCGAGCGCAGTTTGAAGAGATGACGCGTGATTTAGTGGAGCGTTTGCGCGGTCCGTTTGAAAATGCGCTGAAACTTGCGAAACTTTCACCGACCGATATTGACGAGGTGATTTTGGTCGGCGGATCAACGCGCATGCCAATGGTGCAAGAGTTGGTGAAAAAACTCACCGGCAAAGAGCCGCATCGTGGAGTAAATCCCGACGAGGTTGTTGCGGTTGGCGCGGCGATTCAAGCGGGCGTTTTGGGCGGCGAAGTGAAAGACATCGTTTTGCTGGACGTTACGCCGTTGAGCCTTGGCGTTGAAACTTTGGGCGGAATTATGGATGCGGTTATCGAGCGCAACACAACCATCCCCACCAAAAAGAGCCGCATTTACACAACCGCTCAAGACAATCAACAGGAAGTTGAGATTCACGTTTTGCAAGGCGAACGAACCAGGGCGAGCGACAACAAGTCGCTTGGCAGATTCCACCTGGTGGGCATTCCGCCTGCGCCGCGAGGCGTGCCGCAAGTCGAAGTTACGTTTGACATTGACGCGAACGGCATTTTGAATGTGAAGGCCAAAGACATGGCCACAGGCAAAGAGCAGGCGATTACCATTACCGGAAGCGGAACTTTGAACCGCGAAGAAGTGGACCGGATGGTTGCGGAGGCTCAGCGTTATGCAGAAGATGACCGCGCTGCTCGCGAAGCGGCAGAAACCAAAAACAGCGCAGACAGTTTGGCCTATGGCGTCGAGCGGACGATTCGAGATTTGGGCGACAAACTTGATGCGAACGACAAGACGCGCATCGAAGAGAAGGTTGCCGCGCTGCGAAAAGCGATTGCAGATGGAAACATCGAAGAGATTCGATCGAAGCAAGCCGACTTGGAGCAGGAGCAGCACCTGATTGCTCAAAAACTTTATGAAAGCAAGGCGCAGGAAACGCCAAGCCAAGCCGAAACCGCGAACGTAGGCGCCGAATCGGACGGATCTTCTACCGAGGACGTGATTGACGCGGAATTCAAAGAAAACAAAGAATAAACAGAAAAAGGAGGTTGCATACCATGATCGTAAGATACTCACCTTTGGATCGCTTCAACGAGTTCGAAAAATTGTTCGATTCGTTGATGGGATCGGATCGCGTGATGAATGTGTGGACACCGCGTGTTGACGTGAAAGAAACCAACAGCGAAATTACATTCCACGTTGAACTGCCGGGAATGAAGCAGGAAGACATTGATGTGGAGTTCGATGGTCGAACTCTTGTCATTCGCGGCAAACGCGAGTTTTCCGAAGAGGACAAAAAGGAGAACTACATTCGCGTGGAACGCCGATACGGCTCGTTTGAAAGAACGTTCAGCATTGGTTCGTCCATCAAGCGCGACGAGATCAAAGCGACCTATAAGGATGGAATCCTTACGCTCGTTCTGCCAAAAACGAATGGCGACGCGACGCACAAAATCGCCATTGCGAGCGGAAACAACTAACCTTCGGCGCAGGCGGCGGATGCCGCCGCTTGCGCACACCTAAGGCATAAAATGGCAAAAAAAGACTACTACGCAGTGCTTGGTTTGCCAAAGACCGCCGATGCGAAGCAGATCAAATCGGCGTATAGAAAACTTGCCAGAAAATACCACCCCGATGTCAGCCCCAACAACGCGCAGGCGGCAAAAAAGTTCAAAGAGATTTCGGAAGCTTATGAAGTTTTGAGCGACGAGAAGAAGCGGAAACTTTATGATCAGTTCGGAGACAATTGGGAAGCCGCATCAAAAGTCGGAGACACATTCAATTTCAAACAGAACGTCAATTTCGGCGACGTTTCGGATTTCGAAGGTGTGTTCGGCGACCTTTTTTCCGGGTTTGGGTTTTCACCGCAAGCGCCCCCTCGCGCTCAGGCTTACGATGTCGAGCAAACGATTGACCTGACGCTCCGCGAGATTGACTCCGGCTCGACCAGAACCCTTACTTATCGCGTGGATGATGCGTGCGCAACATGCGGCGGCACAGGTTCGGTGCCGACCAAAAACCGCACCTCGTGTCCTCAATGCGGCGGCACCGGAACGCTGAAAGGATTGCTCGGCTTTGCGCAGCGGTGCCCAAGGTGCGATGGAACAGGAATGACTTCGCGCGAACAGTGTCCGACGTGCAAAGGCGCGGCGGTGCTTCCCACAACCAAACGCATCGAGGTGAAAATTCCCGCCGGAATTGCTGATGGTGCGCGTTTGCGCGTCGCGGGCGGCGGCGCATCGGGAGCAGGCGGACGTCGAGGCGATTTGTACGTTGTGATTCGAGAAATTAAAGATCCCAAGTTCAAGCGAAAAGGCGACGACCTGGAAACCGAAACCAGAATTGATTATCTTACGGCGGCGTTGGGTGGAAAGCATACAGTCGAGACGCTTCGCGGTTCGGCAGAAATGACCATTCCTGCTGGAACGCAAAGCGGCCAGGTGTTTCGCCTTGCAGGCCAAGGGATGCGGAAAATGTCGGGCGGCTTTGGCAACCTGCTTGTGCGTGCGATGATCACCGTGCCAAAACAGGCCAGCGATGAAGAAAAACGTTTGTTGAAACAGATTTCGGAAGTCAGATTGAAACATTAGCCCCTTGTTCATGTTGTTTGAACACAAAGGAACAACGCGATGAAGAGTAAAAACGAACCTGTATATAGAATTGGAGTTGCGGCGCATCTTTGCGGGGTGCACCCGCAAACGCTGCGCGCTTATGAACGCATGGGGTTCATCAGGCCTTCGCGCGAAGGCGAAAAAAACAGGCTGTATAGCGATGAAGATGTGGAGCGTGTGCGCAGAATTCAACGGCTCACGCGCGATATGGGTGTGAACCTTGCAGGGGTTGAAGTGATTCTCAGGTTGATTGATGAATTGGAAGCCGCGCGGCGCGACATGGAATCGCAGATGTCGGAGTATCTGCAAGAGATGGAGCGGCGCATGGCCTCGATCATGAAAAACCCGACGGCGCCCGTCCCGCGCGATCTATTCAATCTGCCCGTGCCGCGGATCGTTGTCAAAAAAAACGTGGATCTTTAGGCACGTTCATACCGCAGAAGCGCAATGCCGTTGCCAAACGGGCGCGACTTCGTCAGGCGGAAATCCTGCTTCGACACTCCATGGAACAGCGCTTTGCCCGCGCCAAGCACCGTTGGCACAACCACAAGTTCATAGCGATCAATCAAACCGAAATTGGTCATCTGCTGAACGATCGTTCCGCTTCCTAAGATCGTGATGCCGCCGCTTTCTTTGATCGCTTCGATTTCATTGCGAGCGATTGAACGCAAGATGCGAACGTTTTTCCAGTTTCCTTCTTGCTGCTCGGGTTCCAGCGATTTCGAAATCACAACCTTTGGACTCTCGTCCATCACTTTGGCCATCACCGGATCCATTTGTATCGCCATATCGGTGGGCCACCAACTTTTCATCATCTCATAGGTGATTCTTCCAAGAAGCAGCGTGTTGGCGGCCGCAGACGCTTGCTGGTGAGAGTATTCATGCCATTCCGCGTCGGGCTTGATCTCTTTGAAAAAGTCAATTTCGCCGTTCGGCCCGGCGAAAAAACCGTCAACGGAAACGAACTCGAATGCGGCTATCTGTCCCATATTTCGGGAAGAGTTTTACCCTGCGTTTAACGTGAAACACAATTTTCACCGTTCGCTCACGTTTCGGCCGTTGTGTTCACGTTCAGCATGGCGCCAGGCATCGGTGTGAAAATCACCGTCCTTTTCTCATAATGAAATCTTCGGCGTGGACGGCTTTGCGTTCTTCCGCGAATTTTTGCCTGTCGGTTTGCAGCGTATAAGGAAACACGCGCTGGGCCAAAAAAGCGATGTGTCCATCGCGGTCTTGCGCCACGCCTTTGATGGCAACGAAAGGCGAGCAGATGATGGCGTGCCCATCGCGCTGATAAGTTTCATCGAAACAGGTAACATTGAGCAAGGCGGTTTCATCTTCAAGATCGAAAAACACAATGCGGCGGCCCGATGCTGTGGGCGGAAATCGCAAGCGCATCGCGAGACCCACTACCAACGCTTTTTCGCCATCTTTCAGTTGCATCGCTTGTTTGCAGGTGAGCGCCCCTTTGCTGCTCACACGTTCTCGTTCGAATGCCATCAGGTGGGTTTTTATGTCCATTCCGAGCATCGCTCTTTCCAGCACGGCGCGTTCATAGGGCGTGAAATCCTGCACGTTGTTTGGAATATCGCACAGTGCGAACAAAGCGTTTTGATGCGCGGTGGATTGCGATGCGGCAACAAGGTCGGGAATTGCCCAAAGCATCGCTCTTCGGTTGTGATGAAACCGGTCTAAGGCTCCGCACAGAATCAGGCTTTCGATTTCGTTGGCCGCGGGGCGCGTTTTTGCGCAAAAATCTATGAGGTTTTCGTACGGCTTCATTGCAACAATGTTTTCGCGTGTTTTTTGCGAAAGATCGTAAACCTGATGCAGCCCGATGCGAATGGCGCCATTTTGCGCTGTGGAAAGTTCTTCGCTTTCGTTGACATCGGGCCCGAGTATGCGCACGCCTTTGTGCCGCGCTTCGTTGGCGATGGTGGCTGGGCCGTAATATCCGGCTGGCTGCGCCGAAAGCAAAGCGGCGAAATATTCGGCAGGATAGTTTTCCATGCAATACACGCATCGAATGGAGATTTCTGCAAAAGCCAAAGCATGGCCCTGCGCAAATCCGTAGCCCTGAAAACCTGAAACGAGTTCGAACACATGTTCGGCCACGCTCAGCGAGAACCGTTTTTTCAAGCAGCGGGAAACGATCGGCTCGCGCACATTCTGCGCCCAATCTTGCGCGCGGAATTTGTGGATTTTTTCTCGAATTTCTTCGGCTTCGCCCGCGGTGAAATCGCAAAACGTTTGCAGCAGCTGGTCCACCTGTTCTTGAAACACGATGATGCCGTAACTGATGCCGAGAATTTTTTCAAACAGCGGGTGCGGATAGGTGGTGCTTTCGAGGCCTCTTCTTCGACGAATGAGTGTGTTGATTTTCACTGCTCCGCCAACACCAGGACGAATGCCTGCCTGCACCAAACTTGCATCGTGCAGGTCGGCGGTGCGAAGTCGAATGTGCGCTTGGCGCATTGCAGGCGATGCGCTTTGCGGAATGCCGATGAGATCGCCCTCTCGAAACTTTTGATACACGGACTCATCTTCCATGGAAATGGTTTCAGTATCGCGTCCGGTGCCAGCCAAAACATCTTGGCCGCGCAGACAAAGAACGTCGTATTTATCGAAAAAATGTTTGGCGCTGAATTTGTCCCACTGAATGATGGGAACATTGGGAATGGCCGCTTGCATCAAAGGCGCCGTATCGCAAATCGGTTCGCTGGAAAGAATGAGGCCGGATGCATGCGTGGCCATTCCGCGCGGCAGACCGTCAATGCGGCTTGCGAGTTCAAAAAGAAGCAGAAACCGTTCGGTGGGAATTCCGCTGTCGCGCAGTTCTGGCCGCGCCTTTATTGCGTCTTCCATTTTTCTGCCCGAAACCGAGCCGTGCAGACGTTTGGCCAAGTAGTCAATCGCGCTTTCGGGAATCATGAGCGCTTTGCCAATCATGCGCACGATTCCGCGGCCTTGATATGTGGGAATCGCGGAGATTCCGGCGACTTTATCCTCGCCATATCGCTGTTTGAAAAACTCGCGCACGTCATCGCGCTTTCGAAACTCGAAATCAATGTCAATGTCGGGACGCTTGCTTCCATCGGGCGGCAGAAAACGATCGAAATGCAAGCCGTGCTTGATGGCATCAATGCGTGAAAGGTTCAAACAGTAGGCAACGGCGCTGTCTACGACCGATCCGCGCGCACTATAAAGCATTCCTTTGGATTTTGCCCATCGGCAGGCTTCCCAAATGGCCAAAAAATGGCTGGCAAATCCAAGATGGCAGATGCGGTGCAGTTCGCCGTTGATTCGGTTTTTGATTTCGGCGGTGATCTGGTGATATTTTGCTTTTGCTCCTTGATAAACGATGCTGCGAAGCGTATGTTCGGGATGATCATCGAATCGAGGAAAAGGCGGGCGCGGCGGAAGCGGATCGTTTGGAAACCGTTCGGCTAGCGCGGCGGTTTGCGCGACGCAGTTTGGAAGATCGGCAAATAACTGCTCCCACTGCGTGCCCGATTTGAAATATCGCTCGGCATTCAGCCACCTTAGGGGTTGAGGTTGTTTTGGCGTTTGATGCGCCGCGCGCTGAGGCTTTCGACCGATGATCTCTTCGACGGTGCACAACGTTTCGGCGCACATCAGCGCATCTTGCACGGCGAAATCTTCTTTTTTCACGTGGGCGGCAATTCCGCAGGCAATGCAGTTGAGATCGAGCGCTTTTGAAAGTTCTATGAGGCGGTGATTGGTTTGGATTTCCCACGGCGCCATGCTGCGTTCGATTTCTATGAACAAACGGTGCGTGCCGAAGATGGAACGAAGACGGACTAAAGTTTCGTGAGCGCGCTGTTTGTCATTGCCGATCAGCGCCTGATTGACGGGACCGAAATGTCCGCCCGTTAGACAAACTAACCCTTCTGAAAACTGTGACAATCGGGCCCAATTGCATAAAGGAAAAAGCCGCGGCTCTTGCAAATGACACGCAGAGATCAATCGGCACAGATTTTTCCATCCGGCTGCATTTTCAACAAGGAGAATCAGCTCGCCGCCTGCATCCATTTCGACGCTCGCGCCGACAATCGGTTTGATTCCCACCTGTTTGCACGCCCTGACGAACGACACCGAACCTGCGAGCGAAAAACGATCCACCATCGCCGCGGCACTCATCCCGCCGGCGAAGGCGTAAGTTGCGATCTCTTCGGGATAAATCGAACTGCGTCCGAATGACAACGCCGACATCAGATGCAAGGGAACGAAGCGCGACTGTTTTGCGCGAAACTGCTCGGCGCGCATTTTTCTCATCATTTCGCGCGCGGTTTTGGTTTCCATGCGCAGCACGTCATAATCCACGGTATTTGGGCTGGATTCGATTTGCATCGCGGGTTCGGCCGCGCGGGTGATGAGCGGGGCGAGTTCGCGCATGGATTCGCGGATGATGCCTTTGTTATCCAGCCATCTTTTGAACTCGCGTTCGGGTTCGCGGTTCCACCAACGGCCGGTTTCTTTCCAATGAGAGATTATCTGTTCCATTTGGCGGCTCGTTTCCATGCGCGCAAAAGAAGTTTGCGGCGGGGGGTTTCGATTTCGGCGGCTTTTTTGACCGCTTCTTTTCCGAAGTTGGTTTGCAGTCTTTTTCGCACCATTTCGGCCAACTGTGTTTGTTTTGATATGTTCAACAGATCGTGCTGCTTTTTGTCGGCTTGCGTGATTTGCAGCGCCGATGCATGAATGGAATGGATGTCTTGATCTATTGCGATGCGTTTCAGCGTGAGCCTTAGGCCGGTCAGCAGCGATCCTGCGCTTTGCATCGGATGCAGAAATTCTCGGTTTGTGGTGCGGCTGATGTTTTCGTCAAAAACGATTGTGAGTTGGATTTCAAGGCATTGTTTGTCGAAAGATGAAAGACGCAGGGCAAGGGTTTGCGCGATTTTGTGCAACGCGGGTTCGATCTCTTGCTGCAATCGCGCGGGCTGCGGAAAGTGAAATGCTGCAAGCAGCTCGGCAGGCGGATAAAGAGGTTTTACGATGCGGTGATCTTTTCCTTGGCACCATGCGTGCAGCTGATCGCCGTGTTGTCCGAACTGTTTTCTTAGTATGTCAAGCGGCAAGGCTGCGACTTCGCCAATGGTTCGATATCCCAAATAACGCAATCTTTTTATCACCGAAGGATCGGCTGGCCAAAGTTTTTCTATGGGGAGCGAATTGAGATATTGCGCATCTTCGCCTTCGGCAACGATTGCGTTGTGTTCGGCCGCGATGCGCGCGGTGAGCATGGTTTGCGCGATGCCGATTTGCGGTTTGAGTTTTGTGGATGCCTGCAGTTCGGTTTTGAGTTGTTGAACGATCCGTCGTGCGCCGGCAAGTTGATCGAGATTTAAAAAGGCCTGATGCGGTTCGATGGGCTGGATGGCGCCGGCATACTGTTTGCAGATGTCGAGCCATCGGTGTGAATCGGCTGCGAACTGTTCTTCTTTGAATGCGTGAAAAACGGCCTGCGTGGTTTTTTGAAGCGCCCTTGCGGCGTAGCGGGCCTCTTGGGCTGTCATGCCGGGGTTGATGCCTGTCTGCTGGGCTTCGGGTGAGGCGTCGAGCACCTGCCTCGCCCTGAGAACGACGACCGGTTTGCCTGCCCAAGCTGCATTGGCCCTGAGCAGGCTTTGGGCGTAGAAGCCTTCGAGGCTGACGAACGCGATGGTAGGCGGCATCTCAGAATAGTATACATATGTCTGGTATTATGAGGACCAGCCCGCAGGTAGGCTCATTGCAAGAATGTCCTGCGGTCAATCGAATTTCACTCCCCGCCAAGGCTCGACCGATTCAACTTCGGTCTTACCGCTATCTGTCTTAAGTTCTTCAGGCCCCTTCTTAGTTGTGAGCAACAATCCGGAATACGTCGGAAACGTTAGCAGTTCACACACTTTGTATAAATATGAAATTCCATTGACATCCGGAACTCAGCGCATAAGGCTGTTCCTTTGGCACGTGAACAGTCTGATATCCGGTGGAACTTGCTATTTCAACGTGGTCGCAAGTCTCGATCAGGGCACAGGCACGGTCGTTGATCCAGTAATCGAAGAGCCGACTCCAACCGGAGACTATGTTTCGATGGGAGTTTGTTGTGCAAAGGCACACTATTTCGGAAGTTGGAATTCTCCCGGAGACGACATATCAATCGGCACGAGCGAAACTAGTCTGTGGGCCACTTCACGTAGCATCAATGCCCTCGCAGGAATGGTTATGGAGTTCGATGTAGCGCTCGAGAATTCAGCGACATTGAGACTTCGCACAACGGCATCTACCTCAAGTGGAATTCCAGGAAGCTGGAGCGACTCGCCCTTAGCCGCAGTGGGCTCCAAGCCACGAGGATGGTGGCCGTTTTCACATTTGGATCTGGATGGCGGTGAATTCAACGCAAAACCTTCATCGCCGAATACACAACATACAGCGACGGTAAGTGTTTGTGATGCGGATGGCCCAGAGATAGGTGCAAATGGATTTATATCATTGCGCGCTGGTGACATCGCTAACAAAGGCTGCTATGGCGCCAACTTGTCATACAAAATCAAACTGTTCAACGATGGTAATCAAATTTATCCGGTGTACTGTTACGAAAACATCAGAGGCACCGGCCAGCCTGCTGGAGGCGTAACAGGCATAGTTGATCCGAGCGGGTTTCTGATCCGTGGAGTCAACAATCTGCTTGCCTCCGCAAATCGACACCTTGTGCGATTGACGGTGAACTCGAGCGAAAACGAAACGCCTATCTCAGTTCCTGCCAATACAACTAATCTTCCTTTGCAAATCGATGTTGCCGTAGCGGGTTCCACGGCCACTCCTTTCAATCTTAATCTTACGGGCATTTCAATTTCTCCGGACACCTAACAGCCATGGCACCAATCCTATCTCTTTTCATCCAAACCACTCTTGCCGGTGGCAAACTGATTCCGATTCCAACACCACAGCTTGTCGATTTCTTGGAGAATCAGTATTCACGCTTTTCACCTGCTGTCGTAGCCGAAGATGCCTCTACTTTCTGGATCCAACTTGGAAGCACAAAAGACCAGTCGCTTCGATTCGGTTGGTACCCGTTTGATATAAGAACGGGCAATGTCGGCTTTCGCGATCTATTCACTATCCTCTATAAGCCGCTCACAACTAAGGCGGTGTTGTTTTCAATTTCGCAGTCTAAACAGGTTTACGACGAACCTCCCAACTCCTTAGGTGGAAATCTTAGAGGAACGAAAACAGCGGACGCAAACCTTGTGGCAGTACTCAATGGGCGCGAGTTGGTTGTGACGTCTTCAGCCTGGTATCGAACGGCGCCAAAGCCGCAGCCCATCGCTTTCGTTGGAAAGCTCGATCTTAAGCAGCGTGGAAACGATCCAAATCAGTCGCTGGGAATAAAACTTTCACAATTCGTAACATTGCCTCAAGGTGTCGCATGCTTTCTGTCAAACGGCAAACTGAGTCTTGCATTGCTTGGAGCCTCGTACCGTTTGGTTAGAGCAGTTTGCCAGGTGGACGGAACCAAGCTCACGTTTTTGAGTGTAAGCGAGATCAAACTGCCTGCCCGGGGTGATCTGATTGCGTACGATTGGCGAAGCGGGCGCATTTTGTTTAGTGGCAGTTCGGATATGAAAGCTCCACTCGAGTGGAGTGGCGGTTTGCTCAAAGAGATGACCACGCCAATCGGCGTTCCCCAACGGCTGTTTTACTCGAATGGACGATTGTATTGTATTAGCAATTCGAAAGAAGGCATTGCTCTCTTCGCCGCGTCGGCGAACAGAAAACACTGGAAAGAACTCGGTCCGTTTCTTGTCTACGGTCAAAGCGCGTCGCAAAGATATTGGCTCGTCGAGCGTATGTCCGACCGCAAATGGTTTCTCGCAGATTTCGGCAATTAATAATCCATCTCCTTTTCGCTCGCGCCGATCAAACGCGCGCCGCGGTTGAACGTCAAATAACTCCACGCCCACTGCAATAACACCAACAACTTATTATCAAATTCGATCAAATACGCCAGATGAATAAACGCCCATACAAACCACGCGGGCCAACCCCACAACATCAACCGCCCCCTGAAACATACCGCAGCGTTGCGCCCAATCACCGCAATCGAACCCGGATCGCGATATCGAAAAGGCCCTACCGATTCGCCCCGCAAAATCCTGCGCGCAACATACCGTCCTTGCTGCATTGCAAGCTGCGCAACGCCAGGCAGCTGCTTTCCATGCTCATCCAAGCACACCGCCAAATCACCCACCACAAAAATCGAACGATCAGAAGGCAATGAAAGATCGGGCGCTACAATCACTCTGCCAACCGAATCTAAACTTGCGCCGGCACGATCGCGCAGCACCGCACCAAACGAAGAAGCGCGAACGCCAGCCGCCCAAATCGCGCAGCGCGTTTTTATCTTTTCGCCCGAAGAAACTGAAACAAAACCTTCACCCACGGAAACGACCCTCGAATTCACCCGCACATCCACGCCCAATTTGCGCAGCGAGGCCGTCGCTTTTTCACTAAGAAACGGTGGATATCCAGACAAAATCCTTTCTCCAGCCTCCAGCAGGATGATCCGCGCCGAGCTGGGATCAATCGAACGGAAGTTGCCGCGCAGCGTCTTGCGCGAAAGCTCGGCCAGCGCGCCCGCCATCTCCACACCGGTCGGTCCGCCGCCAATCAGCACAAACGTTAATAGGGCCGACCGTTCATCTGCATCGCCACACATTTCGGCCTTTTCAAATGCCAAATAAACATCGCGCCGAATCGCAAGCGCATCTTCCACGGTCTTCAAGCCCGGCGCAAACGGCGCCCACTCTTCGTGTCCGAAATACCCGTGCGTCACTCCGGTTGCCACAATCAGCGAATCGTACTCCACGAAGCCGTTACCAAGAATCACCCGTTTGTTGGCAGCGTCCAAATCAACGGCTCGATCCATGATCACCGAAATGTTCTTGCGTTTTCCGAAAATGCCACGCAGCGGCGATGCGATTTCGCCTGGAGAAACCGCGCCCGTGGCAACTTGATACAGCAACGGCTGAAACAGATGAAAATTGCGACGATCCACCACCGTTACCGCAACGTCCGAAGATCGCATCTGTTTGGCGGCATATAAGCCGGCAAATCCACCCCCGATGATCACCACTCTGTGCGCGTTCGGCACGCAGAAATTATAGCCGTTGTTGGGTACAGTGTGATTGTCGACCAATGGCCGCTCAAAAGTTTCGCTGCGCCGCGCTCATCACCATCGTCGCCACACTGTCGCTCATCTTTTTGGGAGCGTTGGTGCGTGCCGCTGGCGCGGGATTAGGCTGCCCCGACTGGCCGACCTGTTTCGGCAACATCGTTCCGCCGCTCAGCGTTCAAGACATCTCTATCACGTTTTTTCAAAAACACCCCGACGTCCGGCCGGAACAGTTCAACGCCGCTCAAACTTGGATCGAATACATCAACCGGCTGGTTGGAGTTTCGGTCGGCTTGCTCATTTTGTGGACGCTCATCCGCGCCTGGTTGATCCGTTCCACACACAAGCCAAGTTTTTGGCTTTCGGCGGCAGCCTTTGTGTTGGTGGCTTATCAAGGCTGGCTCGGCGGGCAGGTGGTGAAATCAAAACTCACGGAGTGGGTGATTACCGCGCACATGCTGCTCGCGCTGCTCATTTTCGGATGTCTGGCCGCCGCATGGGAATTCGCGGGTCCGCCGCCCACTGCCGAAATGCCGAAGGCCGACCGGCGCAAATCTCTGTTTGCCGGCATCGTGCTGTTTTGCGCGAGCCTGGCGCAGGTGCTGATCGGAACGCGCGTTCGCGAAACCGTGGATTTGAACAACCGGCTGCTGCCCGCTGCCCCGCGCGACAGTTGGGTTTCGCGTCTCGGAGAGGTTGATCTGATTCATAGAAACTTCGCTATTGCTGTGGTGCTTGCGGCGTTTCTGTTTTTGATTGTGCTGCTTCGGCAAAAACTCACCCGCGCACAATATGCGATCGGGTTTTCAATTGTGGGTCTCATTGCTCTTCAGATCGTTTTTGGAACCGTGTTGGTGTCGTTTGCATTTCCACGACTGGTTCAGGTTTTGCATCTGACCAACGGCGCGGCGATCGTCTGCCTTGAGTTCTTGTTTCTTATTTCAATTGCCCGCACGCGTGCTCAAGCCGCATAAAACCGCCAGCAGTTTTCATGAAGGTAGTTCAACCGTTTAATATAGGCGTCGGCGTACTGCTCCTCGACAACCACCACGCGATAAACTTTCAACCTTTTCCGGTTTCTCACAATACCGTCTCCGATTAACTCTGCCGCAAAGTCCGGTGTCGTCCTCTTTTCAAAATAGTTCCAGTCGCTTGTGGGGTCGAACAGGGTCATGGTCTTTCCATCGTGCCGAATCGTTTCATCCACCGCCGCATCGAAACCCCGCGCGAACGACTCCTTCGTAACAATCTTTCGTTCGTCATAGATGTTGGCCGCAATCAACCGCTTTGCGGGCAGGGCCTTCACGGGGAGCGAAACGGCGGCACCAGGCGCGATCGGGGCAAGCGCCCTCATTTTGTCATCCAGTTTGTAATCGGCCTTATCTTTGATGCACAGCGAAGATCCGTGAGCAAGCCAAGCCGTTTCATCTACGAACGCCGCAAGGCCGTCGCTTTTCGGCAGCCTTCTGATCTGCGAACCTGGCAAAACGAAAAGTTGGACGCGCGGCCCTAGCGACTCGATTTCGAGCCGCGGAAACGCGGGCAAAAAGGTAGTGATCGCTTTCAACACAGCCATCGCGGCTATTATCGCTCAGGCCGCGGCTTTTTGTCGGGCAGCAGAAGCCGAATCAAGTAAGCCGCCGTTACGATCGCCCCAAGCGCAAGCACGATGGACGGGCCCGAAGGCCACCCCCGCTCCACTTCGGCGCCTGCCACCGCCATCGCCTGCCTGCCCTCTTCCGAAAGCGCAATCGCCGGAGCGTAAAACGAAAGCAGCAAACCCAGCCACGACCCAATCAGCGACACCGGCAGCGCGATGATCACCGCAGCCGACATCTTTTCCACAAACAAAAACGCAACCACGGCAGGCATCACAAGCCACGAGAAAACAACCAGCACGCCCGCGATCTTCACCGATGACGCAACAACAAATCCCAACAGACTGTAATACAGCACATCCAAAAGCACGAGTTTGATTCCTGCCGGGGCATCTTCGGTTTGCAAAGAAACTTTTGTGATCGGCTTCCAAAACAGCAGCAGCACAACCATCACCGCGCCGTACCAATACGCAACGCTCCAAACGTGCGATGGCTGCACAAACAGAATGTTTCCTTGAAACAGCGATTTCAACTCTTCGGCCCCATGAGGAGAAAACTCAAGCAGCACAAACGCACCTGCCGATGCCACCACATAAACGATTCCGATTACGGCTTCGTGGGGCACTTTGCCCAACCTGAACCGCGTTACCGAAATCAGCAGCGAACCCGCAAGTGCAAACGCCAATGAATAAAGATAGATTTTGGTTTCGTCGGCCGGGTTGTCGGCGCTGAATCCTTTGGCCAACGCGAACGCCATTCCCAAAGCGGCAACCTGCGCAACGGCCAAATCAATAAACAGCAGTCCTCGGCGCACAATGTGCAGCCCAAAAAGGCAGTGCACGGGCGACATGACAGTCGCTGCGGCCCGTGCGGGATCGAGCACTTCAGGAAACAGCGGCATCTATTTCCGCAACGCTCCAGAGATGTTGTTGACCAGCACATCGAACAGCGCAATCACGTCGTCTGCCCCGGGCGATTGGCCCACATTTCCCGGCAGCACAAGGTAAGGAACGCCGGTGCGCTGAGAAACGAACTGAGCGTTTCTGGTTGAATAAAACGGCTCCTGCAAAATCAGTTTCACTCCGGAATCTTGAATCAGCTTGATGATCGTTGCGACGTGCGCCGGTGTGGGATCAATTCCGGGCTTGGGTTCCAGCTCTCCAACCACGTTCAGCCCGAACCGCGCCGCAAAATACGTCCAGCTTCGGTGATAGGTCACGACTTTCGTTTTCCAAAACGGCCGCATTTTTTGACACCAGCCGCTCAGCAGGTTTTCGGCTTTGGCTTCACGCAGTTTTTCGATCAGCTGATCCTGATTGTCCCATTCCCAAAGTTTGTCGCCGCCGATTTTTACTGCAAGCGCGTCGCCGAACATCGCTTTGTCGAGCCGTGCCGCAAAACTTTTGGCATTCGATTTGAACTCAGCGCCGTCTTGCGGGTCGAGTTCAGCCATCCGATCTGCAAGCCTGACAGCGATGATCCGCATGTTATAAGGATCAAGCCAAACGTGCGGATTGCCGAACGGATGAATGTCGCCCATGGCGCGCGTTACCTCGCCGGTGGGTTTTTCGCGAACGGGCACCCAATCGCCCACATGCACGTTTCCGAGCGAACCAGGTCTGAGGCGGCCGTTGGCGCTGCCCGATATGATCGGCTCTTCGTACCCAATCTCCAAATCTAATCCGATGCCGACCCACAAATCCGCTCGGCCAGCCGCGCTCATATAACTCGGTTTTGCTTCGATGCGGTGAGGATCGCGTGCGCCGACCACCAGCGTCGTAACATTCACATGGCTCCCGCCGACCGTTTTGACAATCGAGCCCAGCGATTCGACGGTCGCTATCACATTCAACGTTTTGGCATGGACAATACAGGTGCACGCCGCAACAGTCAGCGCGCAAATGAGTCGCTTCATTTTCATCCTCCTAATACTTGTGCGCAGGGTGTTTTCCAATCAGAAACTGAAATTGCAGGCTGAGGTAGTTCTTTGCGGAATCGAAATTGCTGGTTACATGATCCCATTGAATGCGCCAATGTTCAAACTCGGTGAGCTTATATGTCAGAACTCCGCTGAACTGTCGGTGCACGTTGGTCGTTTCTGGAATTTCGCCATAATCCGCCTTGAAGGTGGCGAACCACCGCGGCATGAATTCATACGTCAACGCCGCAAACGCTCCGAACTTTTTGTCGCTGCCCGGTGATCCGGGATCTGACCAGTACGCTTCGCTTTCCAACATCGCAGATCGGCCTACTCGGCCTGGGTGCCATTTCATTACGTAATCGAAGCCGTAAAGACTTGCGCGGTTTTGCATGTTGGGGCCGTTCGCATATGTCGCGCCCAGCTGAGCCGACAGGTCTTGGCCGAAATCAAAAAACGTTCGATAATGCGCAATCGAAACCATCGTGTCGGCATCCGACGATTTAAACAGCGGCCCGTCATCGGCATCCACCATTTCGAAGGTCAGCTCGTGAAACTGCTTTGTTGGAAACAGATAACTGATTGATCCGCCAACCGCTCTAAGTCCTTCGTCTCCCAAAATGTCCTGAATCGCAAACGGAAAGTGCAGATACTCCAACTGGTCTTCGTGATTGCGATTCGTTCTGCCGATCGCGCCTTTGATCTTTCCGAACTTTGCAGAAAGTCCGTGCCCGAAATTGGAATACTGCCCGAAAGCCTCTTCGACATCCACCACCGTTTCGCCGTTCTCTTTCGCAACGGAAATGAACGCCTGCGCCTTCAGGTGAGGGTCAACATCCGAAGCGAACCCAAACTCGATCTCTCGAAAGTCCGCCGTCCGCTGGCCGTCCACTTTGTCGCCCAAATCTGCACCCATGTTGAAAACCAGGCTGATTCCAGGGTTGGAACTCGACCCCTGGGTTGGCGGTGGGGGAGGAGGCTCTCCGCCACCCTTCGAATCTTGAGCATGCGCCCGCGCCAAGGCAGCCGCGATCGCCGATGCAGGAATCAAAGCGTACATAACCCCTCCATTTGCAATATTCCTGCATTAAACCCGGGCAAATAGCAAGGGCTCCAACAAAATTGCAACAAAAATGCCTATCGGCAGATCATCATCGCCAAAAGCACGGCTGGCATATAGCCGATCGAGGCTTTCAGCACGCGCCGCGCCGCGAGGTCATCGGGGGTGTTCACGAACTTGATTGCGGCTGAGAGCAGCCACCACCCCGCCAGCATCGCCAGAGGCACATACAGCCAAGGTTTGCTCAACAAAAAGGCGTAAGCCAGGCTGAGCGGCAGCACCGGGAGCGAATACTTCAGGGCGCAAACCGCCGTAGACTTGCCGTCGGCATCGGGATAAGGAAGCATTTTGAAGCCGACTTTCGCATAGTCTTGTCGCAACAACCATGCAATAGCCCAAAAGTGCGGGAACTGCCAGAAGAACTGGATGGCAAAAAGCAGGAACGCAGGCGGGTTCAGCGTGCCCGTAACCGCCGCCCAGCCCGCAAGCGGAGGGATCGCCCCTGGGATCGCCCCGACCACGGTGCAAAGGTGCGTAACCCGTTTCAGCGGCGTGTAGGCCAGGGCATAAAGCCCGATCGAAACCGCTCCCAGGCATGCCGTGAGCGGGTTCACCCAGAGAGCCAAAATCAGAAGGCCGATGACCGCCCACACAATCCCCAGTAGCGTGGCTTCGATCGGAGTTACTCTTCCAGCAGGTATGGGCCGGTTTCGGGTGCGGCTCATTTGGGAATCGGGCACCGCTTCGATCACTTGATTCAGCACGTTGGCGGCAGCGATGACAAACCACGCGCCAAGCAGGTTGATCGCAATCGGGCCGGGAGAAGCGGCACCTGCCAGAAGCATTCCAAAAAGGTTGGTGATCCACACCAGCAGCGTGACCCGGGGCTTGCTCAGGGCCCAGTAGTCGCGCAGACGCTGGATAACCGCGCTGCCGAAGGTGTTTTGGGTTGCGAGAGACTTGTTCAAACCGAACCGCCGGTGGGACGCATACATTTCACCCCGAAGAGCGGCTGCGGGTCAAGTTGTGGCGGTGGTGGACAATTCAGAGACGAGCGTTTTCTCCGAATCTTGGTTTTGGCTGGGTAGCGGGCGGGGGCAGGGTGATTGCCGATGGTTCATACTGTTGCAAATGTTTAAGAAAGGTAAGGCGTGGGGCCGCGCCACTAAGGCATTCTGCGAGGACATCACTCAAGCCAGCGGAGCGTTGTCTTCGTGCAATAGTTATTGGGAGGGCAAGGCAGCCATACTCGAACTTAAAGATGCAGACTACAATTGGCGACAGATGGAGTGGTGGGCGTTCTACTTTGAGTACAAGGCCATGTGCCTTCGCAACGTAGGGTTTTCTATGCCGGGAGAGAAATTCAACAGTGTCGTATTTGACGCGACTAGAAACGTTAACTGGGACCTCAAGGCGAAAGCAGTAAAGTCAGACAATCATCTTGCAATTTTGAACGATGTTCGGGCGATGAACGAATCCGCCAGGCAACGAGGTGAACACGGTGTAATGTTGGCACTTTGCGATGTAGAGTACAACGACGAGCACCGCACTTTTCAGCGTTGGCACACAGAGTTAAAGGGTGGTGCGTCAAAATATGAACGAGAGCGGCAAGCACGAACTTCCCTGTCACGGTACAGGAAGACTAACGCTAGAATGTCGGAGATCCTGTTTCTTCGTTTCACAGTTGACGACTTGTCCGTCCTCCCCCAAATGAGGCAGGGACGAAACAGTAACGGACGGCCGCGTCCGCCAAAGTATATGCTGGACCTCGAAGAAAGTGTAGAATTGATCGCAGGACGACTGATTTTCCCCTGAAACGGGCAAGACGTAAAAAGATGCAAGAAGGGTCAGTAAAACTTTCATTAGAAAACACGATCTACAACTTGGATTGTGTTGAGGGCATGCGAATGGCCGAAGCGAATACGGTAGACCTTGTCCTGACCGATCCCCCGTTTGCTATTGACTTCGAAGCGCAGCGGAGCAACTACAACAGGAAAGGATCGCGCGTGTTGTCGGGCTATGCCGAAATCCATCGGGAAGCGTATCTTGAGTTCAGTCGCTCCTGGATCCGCGAGGCGGCCCGGCTGTTGAAGCCCTCGGGCAGCATGTTCATCTTCTCGGGATATAACAATCTGAAGGACATTCTGATTGCGATAGATGAACAGGGACTTGAAACGGTGAACCACATCATTTGGAGGTATCAGTTTGGTGTTGCCACTCGCCGCAAATTTGTCACTTCGCATTATCACGTTTTGTATGTGTGCAAAGACGACAAGCAGCGCCGGTTCTACCGATCGGCGAGGTTTGATAAGAATGAAACCAAAGCAAACGGCGGCAGCCTGCGGTATGAGGACATGGAAGATGTTTGGTCTATTCCTCGTGAGTACTGGACAGGCCGGATAAAAACGCCGACAAAACTGCCAGGCGAAATTATCCGAAAAATTCTGGCCTACACGACTCAGCCAGGCGATCTGGTGTTGGATCCGTTTTTGGGTTCGGGCCAGACGGCCGTAGTAAGCAAGTTAGAAGGAAGAAGGTTCGCTGGATTCGAAGTCGTGGAGAAGTACTTCAACTTCGCCAAACAACGACTGGAGAGCGGTCGCTACCTCATCGACGCAAAGGTAGAGGTCGGCTCGAGCAGGGATAGCAAAGAAGTCCGCACGATTCCTGGTCTCGAACTCGGTTAATCGTCAGGCTCATGTCACCGTGCGAACGCTCTTCGCACGATTTGATTGAATTCCTAATTTGCTCCGCGCAAACTTGGCGATTGAACGTCGCTGGAACCGACTGGCTGCGATGTCCAATTGTCGAAGAATCACCTGCCAACATCGTGAGTTCATTCCGGCGTGCATCGGGCCCCCGTTATACGGTCCAAGGGGCGAGAGTTACGGACGCTCAAGCATATTCCCGCGCTTGGCTTTCACCGGTCGCGGCACGGCATAAGGCGCGGGCTTTCCGGCATTGATATCCAAAAGCTGCTCCCGAAAATCGTTCAGAACACACAGCGCGCGGGCGCCGAAATACTGCGCCAACTCTCTTGCAGTTTCAAAATCCTGCGGATTGAGTTTGCCGTCTTTACAGGTTTGCAGGCTGTGATCCATCCGGGGACAATCTTTGCAGTCCATGGTGTTTGAATGGACGCTGATATACCCGGAAACACGCCGCAAACTTGCGCTGCCATTTCGCAACGGCGCTCAAATTCACGCATTCAACACATTTTTTGCGATCTCGAACCGGGTTTTCATGCGGGCGGCGCCCAACAACGCCATCAGTTCGAACAGTCCAGGTCCGAACGAACGCCCCGTCAGCGCGACGCGAGTGGGATGAATCGCAAGCGCGCGTTTCAGCAGTCCCAGCCGTTCCACCGCCGCGTTCACCATCTGCTCGCAATCTTCCGCGCTCATTTCGGTTTTGTCGGCAAGGTGTTCCAGATAGAAGTTCATCAGCGCTTCGATGTGAGGCTGACCTTTCCATTTGGCAACGCCCTGATCATCGAAGCGGACATGATCAACAAAGAAAAACTCGCACGCTTCGGGAAACTCGGTCAAAAGCTTCACTCGCTCCTGCTCCAACGCAAGAGCACGCATAACGTAATCTTTGTCCCCTTTCTTCAGGGCTTGCGAAAATACCGCACGCGAAGCCGACTCAAGATACTGCTCATCTTTCGTATTCGCATCGAACGCCGCGACGACTTCGTACAGCTGCTCTTTTGAGAGCGCGCGGATATACTCGCCATTCATCCATTGAAGTTTTTGCAAATCGAACACGCCAGGCGATGGTTGAATTCCCTGCAAACTGAATGCCGCTTCCAGCTCCTGTATACGCATGATTTCGCGGTTGTCTCCAGGCGACCATCCGATGAGCGCGATAAAATTGGCGACTGCCTCGGCCAAATACCCTTTTTCGCGATAGTCCAAACAACGCGTATCGCCGTGACGTTTGCTCAGCTTGGCGCCGTCGGCCCCTTTAATAATCGGCGCGTGCGCGAAAATCGGCGGCTCCCACCCAAAGGCTTGATAAAGCACCACATGTTTCGGCGTCGAATTGATCCATTCATCGCCGCGGATCACATGCGAAATCTGCTGAAGGTGATCATCTACCACATTTGCAAGATGATAAGTCGGCCATCCATCGCTTTTCAACAGCACCTGGTCATCAATCAGCGACGCCTCATATTCCACTCTTCCCCGCACCGCATCTTCGAACGCGATTTTGCCTTGCAGCGGCATCGCCAGCCTCACGACGAACGGTTTGCCGCTCGCCAACTCTTTGCCAATTTCGTCTGCAGTCTTGCCGCGGCATCGCCGGTCATACATCTGCGGAATCTTGTTGATGCGTTGATATTCGCGCATCTCTTCAAGTTCCTGCGGCGTGCAAAAACATCGGTACGCTGCACCTTTTTTCAGCAGCTCGTCGGCATGATGCTGATAAATCTTTAGTCTTTGACTTTGAAAGTAAGGGCCGAATTCGCCCCCGATTTCGGGTCCCTCATCCCACTCGATTCCCAGCCAGCGCAAACTCGCAAGAATGTCTTCGAGCGCGCCTTCGACTTTGCGCGTTTGATCGGTGTCTTCGATGCGGACAATAAACCGCCCGCCTTCGCTGCGCGCAAAAAGAAAGTTGAAAAGCGCGGTGCGAATGTTGCCCACGTGCGGGCTGCCTGTCGGCGAAGGTGCATATCTTACGCGCACCATCACCGAACTTCCCATTCCAAAATGCCGCCCGAAAAACCGTTTTGCAAACGCACCAGCAGTCGAATCTCCCGGCATTGCACCGGCTGAAACCGCGCCACGCTCCAGTCATCTTTCACAATCGTGGGTTCGCCGATCGGTGTCACATCGCGCCACACTTCGCCCTCGCGCTGTTGCACCTTCCACGCCGCCGGAACGCGGCAGCCTCCGTGCGGTTCGTCATCGAACCAATACACTCGGCATTCGCTCAGTTTGCGCGGCTTTTCAAAATGATACGAAACCCACTCTTCGGTTCCTTTGTGATCCCACCAAGTGAATCGGGGAAGGTCTTCATCGCTCGATGCCGAAGGCAAAAACCCGTCGCTCAACGCGCGTTCGCTGTCCCACCAGCATCGGAACGAATAGGAAGTTGGAATTTCAGGCTTTGGCTGCGGCGGTTTTTGCCAAACGTGAGCATCCGCACCCTCCGCAACTGTCGGAAAAACCGTAATGCGAAGCCGCGCGGCACCCATAGGAATCAGACGGATCTTTTCCAAAGGCTCGCTGGTTTTTGCAGGACAGTTTTGAATCGGCGCCGTGAGGCCGTACATGTCGAGCGTCCATTCCGGAATTCTTCTTCCTTTGGTCTCAATCCAAACCGGTACGCGACGCTCATCAAAAACCTGACTGTTTTGCTCGACGGCTTGTGTATGAACATCGAACTGCGGCTCGGGTTCCAAACCGTAATTCCAATTTGAATCGGGCAGAATCTCAAACGCGTTCCAGCCGTTCGGTTTGTCAATCCGTTTGTGTTTTTCTTTGATGAAAAGCGAATACGCCAGCGGCCCTCGATAAACGCTCAGCGTTCCCGGCCGCTGCGTCCAACCGATGGTGCGCACCTCCATGGGCAGCCGAAGCTGCATCTTGTCGCCAGGCTTCCACTCGCGGGTGATCGTTGCGAATGCAGGACCAGCAAGGCGGCTCGCAATCGGTTCGCCGTTCAAAACGATTGCGGCTTCGCGGCACCATTCCGGAATGCGAAGACTCCACGGAAATTTCACGCTTCGCTTTGTCCGCAGTTCGAATTCGATGGTTTCAGAAAACGGATAATCGGTTTTTTCCACAATCGAGATTTCTTCGCCATCGGCCACCTTGGCAGTTACTTCACACGGCGCATAAAGCGCGCTGAGCAGCCCGTTGCCGTTGGTGGCAAACCACAAATGCTGCGTGAAATAAGGCCATGCCATTCCGATGTTATGCTGGCAGCACCGATGATCGTTTGGGTCCATCAAAAACATCGGCCCGCCGTTTTCAACGCCTGGACTTTTCGAACCGCCGTCGCTGATCGCCATGTTCGGCGATTGCAGATACCGCAGCGCCTTCAAATCGGATGTCATGGTAACAGGCATCCAGTTGAACGCAACGTCTTCGGCGCGATCTCCCCAAGCTGGATCGCCGGTGAACTGCATGAGCAGCTCGTGCGAAAACATCATTTCGGCAACGGAACAACTTTCTGTTGCCTGCCTGGGATCGGTTTTGCCTTTGCGCGCGTTTTCATCCGCGGCATACATTCCGCCGGGCGACTGTCCAAACTCTCCTCTAAACAGGTTCAAATCTTTTTCGGTCGCAGCAAGATCGGAAGGATCGTTGGAAAACACCGCGAACGTCGCCGGTTCGCGAAACCCTTGCGCAAAATTCACGCCGTGATAGTTCGCAATGCCTTCTTTCCAATCGGCTCCGGCACCGTGCAGCCTTCGGGCCAACTCCAGCAAAAACGTTTCGCCCGTGCGGTCATAAAGCCAGATGATGGATGCCAGCTGATCTCCCACGCGTTGATAATGCCAGTAGTGGCGCTTATCCAAAAGTTTGTCATCGGGGAGATTGGAAAGAAACCGGCAGTAGCCAAGCATCAGATTCAAAACGCGCTGATCGGAGGTCGCATCATAATACGTTTGCAAGGCGGCTTGCATCAGCATGTTCGGCCACAAATCCGGAGTGCCAAACTTCGTTTCGCGATTCGACTCGGGGCCGAACCATCCGTCCGGCTTCGCGCTTTTCAACGCGCCTTCGATCCATTTTTTCGTGGAATCCAAAATCCGTTTGCTGCCGCTGACATATCCCAGAGCAACCTGTCCCCGCAGCCAATAAGGCACTTCTTCCCAACCTGCGCGCTGCGAACTGCCTGTGCCAAGCCACGCGTTGTCGGCAGGGTTCAAAAACCTGCTGATCTGTTCCAGTCTGCCCGAAAACCCTTCGCATTGCAGATCAATCTGCACTTTCAGCCAGCCTTTTGCGCGCACCGCTCCAGGGGGCAGAGTTTGCAGCGGGCTGGGCATCAGCGGAGGCCGACGGTTTACATAAAACGCGTTGGGGTGCGTCGAACTCAGGCGCGGTTCACTGGTCACAGACTTTTGAAATTCAAGCATCATGAAACCGGTCAAAAACATCTACCAACGGATTTTATCCGTTAAGCCCGGCCAATTGTCCGTTCGAAAAGAAGAAGCGGGAAGATCCGCGCCGTTCACCAAAAAGCCGATCGCCGTATCGCTCCAACAGTACCGCACCGATGCAGGCTGCTTAACTTGCGGCGACCAGACAACCAGTCTGCTTCCCTCAACCTTCGCAACTGCAGGATGGAAAACTTTATCATCGCCCGCAATTTCAAGCCCCGCGGTGTTGTCACCTTTAAAATGCAGGCCCGCCGCATGATCGAATTCGACGATCATCTTATTGCCCGCGATCCGAGCTCGGCGAAACAGCGGGCCGCTGTATTCGCCAACTGTGCGGCCATAGGTTTTGGCAAGCGCCCAAAGCGCCAGCCGATGGCCGACATCCTGTTTGTTCACCGGATGAATGTCGTTAACGTTGCCTGTGATATCGCCGACCACAACCATGCCTGTGTTTTTCAGGGCCAGCGTCATCATCTGCGCTTCCCGCAGTTCGGGGCTCATGTTGTTGCCATAGGCAAACGGTGCAATCTGAACGAAATAAAACGGAAAATCGCCCTGGCCGAAATCTTCGCGCCAGTTGCGAATCATGTTCGGAAACGCCGTGCGATACTGAAACGCGTTGCCGACGTTCGCCTCACCCTGATACCAAATCGCGCCGCGAAGCGCAAAAGGTATCAGCGGAGCGATCATTCCGTTATACAAAACCGAAACGCTCCGCCCCTGAAAAACCGGCCGCGCCGGCAGCGATTGCAAACTGACCGATGTGCGAAACCGCCAGTTGGAAACGGCCGCGGTTTCGTTTTGGAAAACCAGTTTTACGGCGCCAAAATCCGAAAATCCGCCTTTTCCGCCCGTATCCAAAACCCGAACAGCCAAAACGTTTTCGCCTTCGTGCAGCGTGTTCTTAGGAATGGCGTAGTACCGCGGCTTCTGCCAGTCATTTTCCGCCCCCACCTGTTTTCCGTTGATAAAAGTGATGTCTTCGTCATCAATCGGGCCCAAACAAAGCGTGCTGGCCGCCGCAGCTTGTTGTTTCGTTGCCACAATCGTTGCGCGCACCCAAACAACGCCGTCGAACCCGGCCAGTCCCACCGATTCAAACGAAACCGGCCCGCCCGCAGCGGCAAATCCGGTCTCATCGCAGTTTTCTTGGTTCCATCTGCCCCAACCGATGTCGGCGGTTTCTAATTCGCGGTTCCACGCATCCATCGCCTTTGCAAACTCCACCTGCGCGGTTCTATTCTTTTCGATTGACGCCGCATAATCGGGAAGGCGCATCATCGCAGGTTCGCTCGTCCAATACTCCACCGGCGTTCCGCCCCAAGTCGAATCAATCAGTCCCACCGGAATGTGCAGCGCTTGGTACAAATCTCTTCCAAAAAAATATCCGCATGCAGAAAAACCCGCTGCAGTTTCGGTCGTACACACTTCCCACTTTCCGCCGCAGCGGGTTTCTGGTGCGCCGCTCATCTTTTTTTCAACGTGAAACAGTCTGATGTTCGGATAGTTCGCGTTGGCAAGTTCCTGCTCCTGATTCATCAACGGAGGCGGATAACCTTTTTTCAGCGTCATCTCCATGTTCGATTGTCCAGAACACAGCCACACCTCGCCGATCAGCACGTTGTGAATCGCAACGGTTCCATCGCCGGAAATTGTCATCGAATACGGGCCGCCCGCGCCGGGTGTGGAAAGCCGCACAAAAAACTTTCCGTTCTTATCTGCCGCGGCGGCAGCCTTGCTCCCCCAGCTTGCTGCAATCGTGATGCGTGCACCGGGCGCTGCCCAACCCCAAACCGCAGCCGACGAGCGCTGCTGAAGAACCATATTGTCGCCGAATAAACTCGCCATTCTGATTTCCGAAAAACTTAAGGCGAAACTCGACGCGCTAACAAAAAAGGCTGCCAAACGGAACATGACGCTCATTCTATCCGCTATTCGCGAGCAATCAGGTTTTCAAGCCGCGTTCGTTCCATGCCCGGCCCTGTTACGAACGCCCCAAAACCCCTTGCGCCGCCCGCATCGAAATAACCGATTTCGAACGGATACTGTCCTTTCAGCAGAAACGCGCTTCCCGTGCGCTCCGTATACGCTTGCAGGAAATCGTTGTCCACCACAACCGCCCCTGCAAGCGTCAAACGGCTTCCGTCGTCGCTTCCCAAAATGAAGCGATAAACGCCGTCGCGGGGAATGTTGATCACTCCGCGCCATCGAAACGCGACCGCCGGCTGTGACTCAAACCCTTCGATGCTGAATCGGTCGGTGGTGCCGCTTGAATTGGGGGTCAGCGAGTCAAAGTCAGGAATCTTATCGAACCTGCGCTGATACACATCAAAAGCGATTCCTTTGGCTGTCTGGAAATTCGAAACTCCGCGCTTGCACACAACGCTCACCGGCTTGGTTAAAAGTTTGCCGGCTTGCAGATAACCTGCCGTTACGACGCACTCTTTTTCGATATGAATCGGGCCGGTATAGACGGGCGACGCGCCGTTCGGAACGGTACCATCGGTCGTATAGCGCAGCTCGATTCCCGGCAGATTCACGCCGGCAAACGTCACGTCACACGCATCTTGAAACACCATCAAACCCGCTTCGGTGGTCGGCGGCTGCACATAAAAACTGATGCCTTCATCCGAAAAAAGTTTGTAAAAGCCGTTGAGCCGCTGCGAAAAATCGGGCCAATCTCTGTTCTGCGCCGGTGTCCACAACAGTTCCGCCATCGCCAGCATTCTGGGAAAAATCATCGTTTGCACGCGAGCGAAATTCGGCATCCATTCGGTCCAAACATTGGCCTGCGCACCCAAAACGAAGCGGGCTTCTTCGCTCGAAAGCGCCGCCGGCACCGGTTCATAACCGTAAACGTGCTCCGTCGAGGTTCCGTCGTATCCGTAATCAAAATAGCAGTGCGATGTTGGGCTCATCACCACCTGGTGACCGGCTTTTGCGGCCGCGATTCCTCCTTCGATTCCCCGCCAGCTCATCACCATCGCGTTCGGCGCAAGACCCCCTTCCAAGATCTCATCCCATCCCATGAGCATGCGGCCATGATCGTTCAGATACTTTTCGATGCGCCGAATGAAATAACTTTGCAGTTCGTGCGTGTCTTTCAATCCTTCGGCTTGCATGCGCTTTTGACAATCGGGACAGTTCGCCCAATAAAACTGATCAACCTCGTCGCCTCCGATGTGAATCACTTTCGAAGGAAACAGTTCCATCACCTCGTCCAACACGCCTTCCAAAAACTCAAAAGTTTTCTCTTTTCCTGCGCAATACGCCGTCGTTCGATACGGCCGTTCCGCCCGTTTTTCAACGCTGCAGGTGACTTCGGGATAGGCGACGAGCGCAGGAAGGCAGTGCCCAGGCATTTCGATTTCGGGCACGATGGTGATATGCCTAAGCGCCGCATAACGCACAATATCGCGAATCTGCGCTTGCGAATAGAACCCGCCGTAAACCCTTTTGCCGCTGACCTTTCCTGGAAATTCAAGGTTTGCATAATTCCAAATCTCGCCTTCGTGAGCGGTGCGCCACGCTCCAATCTCGGTAAGCCTTGGATACTTGCGAACCTCCATTCTCCAACCGCCTTCGTCAATCAGATGCCAATGAAACACGTTGAACTTGTATGCGGCCAGATAGTCGAGGTACTTCTTGATCTCTTCCACCGTGAAAAAGTGGCGTGAGCAGTCCAAATGCATTCCACGCCAAACGAACCGCGGCTTATCCATGATCTCCATCCACGGAACCTCGCGCGAATCGCGCAACAGTTGACGCACGGTTTGGGTTGCATAAAACGCGCCCGCCGCGGTTTTTGCCTCGATAAAAATCCCCTGCCCGCGCACCTCCAACTTGTATCCTTCTTCGCCCAGATCAGAAAGCGATGGATTCAGCCGAAGGTCAATCCCGCCGGTCTGCCTTTCGGCAGTTTGAGCGCTGCGCGCGTGCAGGTCGCGAGCCAAAGATGCCGCTTCCCATTCGCAGCCCGCACCGAAAGTTACTTCCGCGTGCTCATTCAGTTTCAAAACACCCGATCCGACGCGCATTTCAGCAGGCATCGGAATCAGCGAAATTCCCATTCCCATCATCCCCAAAAGCACCATGAAAGCCATTAAATCAGATTTCGATGGTTGAAAAACTGCTTCGGCGGACACTATGGCTTGAAAACCCAATTTCAGGAGGCACTATGACCAAAACCGAAGAGCACGAACTCCGGCGGGCCGCGGCGGCGTTAGGACCCGGCTACAAAGGTGTGCGGGCCGAAGCCGATTCTGAGCTTCGAACACAGGAGGCCGAACGCATTCGATCTGCCGATCTGCCCAACCCTCCCGCGTATCTTTCTCAAATTCACCAGGTGCAAGATTGGCGCGACCGAAAGGCAAAACTTTTCGAGATCGGCGAATACGAAGACAAGAACCTTTCGATCACCGAGGCCGACCTTCAGCGGCTGGCAGAAAACTTCGACCTGCCTGTGCCGATTCTCATCGAGCACGTGGAAAGTCCGCTTCGCATGGGATATCTCACCGAAGTGAAGGCCGTGGGCGGCGAACTTTTCGGCACGCTTGCCCTGACGCCCGAAGCAGACGAACTGATCGAAGCATCCGGCGCAAAATCGCTGAGCATCAGCGTTGCGCGCGATCTTTCGCGAATCTTCGAAGTGAGCATCGTGTCGAATCCTCGCATCGAAAGCGCCCGGCTGTTTTGCAGCGACTTTTCTGCGCTGGGGAAAAAAGAACTGACCAACGTAAACAGGTTGAAAGATGAACTTGAACTTGTCGAGATCGAAAAAGCGGTTGAGGGCATGATTCGAAGCGGAAAGTTCGGACCTTCGTTTGCCGAAAAGGTGAAGGCCGCAATTTTCAAAGCCAAAAAGATCGGTTTTGAAAACGAAATGCGAATGATGGTTGAACTTCTTTCATCAAAAACACCTATGGGTGAGATCGTGCCCGCGAACATCGCTCAGCCCGTTGGCATCACTGCGGAAGAAGCGCAGTTCTATCGCGATCACTTCCCGGGCCTCGATCTCGAAGAGATCGCAAAACATAAGGAGGCACTCTAAATGGCTGCTCTAACTTCGGCTTATGAAGCGCTTCAAAAGCCGACCATCATCGTTTCTTATAAAGTCGCAGCTGCGACAACGATTTACAAAGGCGGGCTGGTTGCCGTCAACGCTTCGGGATTTTTGGTTCCCATGAACCACTCTGTGGCGTCGTTGAAATTTGTGGGAATTGCAGAAGACACGGTTGCGAACTCAGGCGCCGACGGCGATCTTTCCTGCCGCGTTTCGAAAGCCGGAAGCGGTGTGTTTTTCAACACCAACTCGGCAACCCAAGCCGACCTGGGCAAAGAGGTGTATGGCAAATCTGACAACGAAGTGAACACCTCGACCGTGGGCCTGGTGAACCAGTACAAAGTCGGCACGATCGTTGCCGTGGAAAACACATCGCTGGGGCAAGCCGGACTTCGAATCAAGATTGATAACTATACGGTCTGACCCGTCCTCCCCTTTCCCCCAAAAAGGGGGAGGGGGCCCCGGAGGTGCGGCGCAAACCGGCAAAAAGGAATCCGATTGCCGGCGGCGAATGACGCCGCTATGATCTTGCGAAAAACCCAACTTGTCGTGAGCCTCGGCCTGTGCACGGGGCTCGCTGCATCCGTTCCAAAAGACCAAACCGCCAAGTTCGATGAACAAGGCGCGGTCATGTATTTCGAGTTTTATGAAGGCGATGCGAAATATGCCGGCAGCATGGACATGTTTCACTCGGTTTATGATCGTGAGAACAACCTGCTGTACATGTGCTTCGCAACCGCCGACCACAACATCCGCGACACAAAACTCAGCGAAGTGTGGTACTACAAGTCTGGCGGAAGGCCCGGAATCAGTCTGAAGCCCGAGAGTTATCAGTTCAAGACCTCAACCCAAATGTTTGGTGATGGAAAGATTCCTGATCTTGGGTTTGTGGGAATCAAGATTGATCTTTCCAGGCACATTGAACCCGTGCGTGACCTGCTGATTAATCTTGCGCCGTTGAAGCTCGGCCTTGCGCCCACCGGCGACCGGCCTTATGACATCAAAGCGTATGGATATGGCGATTCAGGATCGCCCGACCGCGACGAACCCGATTATGCCTACGTGCATCACAACCGAATGAAAGACGAAAAAGTCGGCACGAAACGGTGGTACACAAACAACGCAAGCAACTTCAACGTGAAATCCAGCATCTACGATTTCGACGGGATGAAATATGATCTGACCAAAGAAGGCGGAACCCGCAATGAAGGCATGGGTTTGATCGGAGATTCGGGCGGCGCGATTTTTGCGGACGATCCCAAAACGATGATCGGCGTTTTCACGAACTTCGATGGCAAAGATGTTTTGGACGAAGGATACGGAATTAAATGGGGCGTGAACGGCTACGGCGTGCGTTTCAATGAAACGTATATCAAGGGGCTGGATGATGCGTGCAAAGCGTATGCGGTTCCCGAGCCCAGTTCTGCGCTGATTCTGGCGGTGCCGGTTTTTGCGCTGCTGATTCGAAAGTTTCGAACTGCCGCCGCGTAAGTCATTTCCCTTTTGCCTCCGGATCATAGTGGGAAGGTGACGCCCAATGTGGTTTCGGCCTCTGGCCGATGAACTCACTGTGGTTTCGGCCTCTGGCCGATGAACAGATTCCTGTGATCGGCGGGACGCCGAAACCACCCTTTTCACCGCGCAGGTGTGGAAAGAGTCCGGCAGTTGAAAGCATCATCCACGCGATGATAAACGCCGCTTGAGTGCAAGCGCCGCCAAGCCCGCGCCGAAAGCAAGCACCGAAACGGGTTCGGGCACCACGGCGATTTCGCCGCCCAGAACGTAGTCGGGCCAGCGATACGACTGCAAAAACGTTCCGTTGCGATCGTGCTGTTCCAATAAGCCGGTTGCGGAAATGCTCATCCAAAACGTGTCATCAACCGGGTCATAGGCAAGGGCGGCGACGCCGACAGGAAACGGCTGATATTGAAAAAGCTGCGTGCCGTTCATGCTCCATTGCGTAACTTTTCCATCGTTCCAGTTGCTTGTCCAAAGCGAGTTGGTTTTGGAATCGTAAGTAATTCCGATGTCGCCGCTTCGCGCATTGAAAAGGAACTGACCGTTGGCATAGTTTTTGTCATACATAAAAACCTGACCATCGGTTGCGCCGAGCCAATGCACCATGTAAATGTGTGTGCCATCGAATGTTGCGTCATAGGCGGTGGTGTTTGGCGGATCGCCGCTGTTCCAGAAATTGGTATAGCCTGTTGGCGTTCCGTTGAGAAGGTATTCATCGCCTTGCTGCGGGTTGCCGCTTGTGGGCTGACCGCATGCTTGGCGCACGCGCAGGCCTTGGCCGAAATCTCCGATTGCGATCGGCATTTGTCCATCGGCGGCCCAGTTGTAGTTGAACTGAATCTGCCCGTTTTGCATGACCCAGGTTTTGCCCGGCCCTGATGTGCCCTGGGTTACGTAATAAGCGCTAGTTTGCGCCAGCGCTGCGGCGCTGATCGCTATTGATGCTAAGACGGCTTGAGTTTTCATCGTTCGCTCTCCTTGTTTCGGACCCGCGATCTCCCCGACCGACCGGATCCCAGTTGGAACTATAGCAAAGGCCTGAGCTCAGTATTGAAATTGCCTCTATGCCTGAAACACGTCCAAATCGGCAAGCAAGGTCGGTTGCAACTTATTGTATTCCTTCTCGGGCACCTTCATGTACCTCCACTCCCTTCCTGTTAATCTTGTGGCATTCTCGCACCAAATCTGTGCAGCACGATCCTTGTGTGGCACATCGATATCCTCTTGCCCTTTTGTCTCAGCCAAAACATGGATCCCGTTTACATCACGAATGACGAAGTCAGGATGGTAATAGCGAAGGTTTCCGACAGAGTCCGAGTATTCAATTGAGAATTGGAATTGCGATGGCAACTTGGCGAATGCCTCGACTTCCGGCGCCGTTTGTAGAAATGAAGCAAACTTTGCTTCGAACTCATTATCGCAGGCCACCTTATTGAACACAGTCCGATCTGCCTCAACCGTCCGACGGGACCAAGGAAACGGCTCGGTCTCCGACAGCTTTCGTCCGTCGTGAATCAGTTGCGGTTTTTGATCTTCGATGACCACTGCGCGAAGCGCTTTGACGAACTCTCTTATCGTTACATACATTGCGACATTGCTGTTCAAAGCCTTTAGAATGGCTGGCTCATCCAACTTCACTTCCTCACCAAACGCCTTCCTCTCAAGAAACTCTCGCACTTTGGGAACCAACACTGCGAACTGCGACGGCAGTTTGACGTCGTTCGCGATGCGGCGAGCATAGTAACCAATAACCTCTTCCGGCGTTTGCATCTCTTTGATCACATACTCGCGCTCTATTTCGCGCTTAAGCGTTACAATATCGAAGCCCTCGTATCGAAATTTCTGAAATTGGGTGTCGCCTTCTTTCTTAGGCAATACTGGACATTGAAAGCCCATAACGTCTATTGCCGCGATCTCATCCGCAAGACTCTTCTTGCGCGTCAGGATCGGTGACAAAACGGGCAGAGTGATATCCTTGGCCAACTTGTTCGGATCGACCTGGATGTCGACGATTTCGAGTTTGTCCTTCCCGACAACGAACGTCGAAAGCTCGAGATCCTCTTCCTTTTCAAGACGTTCGATAAACTCTATGAATGCTTTATTCCCGATTATGTCCACCCGCTCGACATAATCGTCCGCCACCCCTCGGAACATACGGCGCAAACCACGTCCAATCGTTTGCTCGGGAAGGATGTTTGCTTTGGCAGTGTACGGTCTCAATCCAACGATCACAGTTACGTTCTGCACATCCCAGCCTTCGCGAAGCATTAGCACGCTGACAACACAAGTTACTGGACTCTTGTCGTCATCAATGTCCCGAGCCAGTCGGCGCGCCTTGTCGAGGTCCTTTTTGGTGATCTCGCCTTTGGTGTCGGTGTGGATGATTAGGAGCTTTTCACCACCGAACTCTTCCGGGTACTTGACACGAAGCCAATCGCCCACGTCATCCGCTTCCGCCGTAGAATTCAGCATCACGAATAGGACCGGCTTCTTTTTGAATGGGGCGAGCTGATCGCGATACTCTTTCCATCTTTCAACGCCGGCTGTTAGATACGCCTGAAACTTGACGCTCGCCAATGGCGAAGGGCGTTCTGAAATTCCGGTAGTAATCCCTTTCATTGGGCGCTTGACAATTCCATCTTGAATCGCGTTTTTCAACGGATAATCAAAAACCGTCCAAGTGAAAAGGGTGCCCTTTGTGTGCCTCGGAGTCGCGGTGAAATCTAATTGAGCACACAGCCCGCCCGGCACTGAACCGTGAAGATTTCGTATCGTCTGATTCCACACTGAGTCTTCATCGTGCGTATGGTGGGCTTCATCGTTGAGAACGAGCACCGGGCCGCGGCGACGGATGATGCGGGGCGCGAAATCTTCGATTTCTACTTTTGAACTCGGCGGTTTTGAACCCATTACTTCTGCGATCGGCTCCGGTTCGTCAGATAAGTCTTCACGTTCGTGCAGTTGCTGAACGTTTGTCAGATAAAGGGCGCCGATGGATCCTGCTCGTTCGGGCTCGCCCCGAAGATAGACCTGATAATCCCACATCACCTGCAGCTCCTTGGGAATCACGGGATCCGATTTGAAAATACGTCCGTTTTGAAAGTCGGTTTTAAGTCGCTCGAAAACGATCACATTCGGCGCGATCAGCAAAGAAGTCTTCGCGAAGTCATCTCGGTCCTCGTTCACTGCATTGAAATACTGCCAAGCGATCGCAAGTGAAATGACCTTGGTCTTCCCACTTCCGGTCGCCATCTTCACGCAATAGCGAGCGAAGTCGTCGTGCTGCAGAAGGCGCAAATCGCCCGTGGTCGAGAAAGTTTCCAGCAGCGAACGTTGTCGTCGCGTTTGTGCAACTTCGAACAGATAGATCAAAGTCTCGATCGCGAGTTGCTGCGATGTGTGATACTTGAAGTCTGGAGCGCCCGGTCTTCTATGGTCAGTGAAGAACCAGTGGTTAAGCAGCGTTCGCGTGGTATCGGTGATCCCCTTGTAGCCGTCGCGAATTCCTCCCTCGCGCCACGCCTCGAGCTTCGTGATGATGCTTGGGACGCATGGTGCGGTCTTCGTGTGCCTCACGAACAGCGATGTTTGTCCTCGTTTAGATTTTCGCGCCACCTACTTCACCGTCACCCTCACGGCTTTCGTCGTATCGTTTCCGAGCAGGTCAATGACTTTGATTAGCAATGTGTATTCGCCTGGTTCGGGGTAATCGTGCTCGGTTGCCAAATCGAGTTTCTTGTTCTTGCGGGTCCGATAGCTCTGCCACATGTTGTGGAACGTGTCGCCTTTGTTGTCCCAGTCGATGGCCCAATAATCAACCCACTGAGACCAGTGCGTAATTTTCGATTGAACCTCCTCCGGCACATCGTCAGGTGAGATAACAAAGTTGGATAGGGCAACCTTTACTTTGCGTTTTTCGGTCTTGACATCCACGTCCAACGCGGCGAGCTCGTAGAACACGATGTCGCCTTGCTCGACAGCTCTCTTTTCGAGCACTTCACGGGGGATCTTTTTGAATGCGATGTTCACACCAGCGTCGGCAGCCTGCTTCTTGGCGACTTCGTTGATGTCGAACGCGAAGTCCCAGCCGAGGACGTCCACGCCGTTGGTCTTTGGAGCGTTTTCTCCCGTACCCATGATGCGCTTGAACTCGGCGCAGATCGCGGTAACGTCACCGACGCTGACGGGAGAATCAACAGTTCCGACGTGCACGAAGCGCGAAGCCTTCGAGCCGTGAAACCATTCGTATCCGGTGACCGCGTCGGCTTTGTACAGCTCTAAGATGAACTTGCGATAGCGTAATGTTTTCTCCGCAGCGTCCTCGCCGAATTCAGCGGCTTGCCATGCTTGCCGCTCGTACTTGCCGAGGTTTTGTACGACGAACGGCTTGACGTCGGGGATTTGGAGCAGGCGCTTGCGTGTGGTGTGGATAGCGAAGCGTCCGAGGTCGCAGGCGATCCAACGGCGTCCAAGCTTCTCTGCGACCGCAGCGGCTGTGCCCGAGCCGACGAAGCAATCAAGTACGAGCTGGCCCTCTGTAGTGGTAGACAGAATTATTCGCTTCAAGAGCGGCTCGGGCTTTTCTGTAGCGTATGTACCTCCGCCTTTCATGCGGCCCGCGTCCGTCCATATGTCCTGCAACAAGAGACCTTCATTTTCGTCCAGATAACTCTTGAGACATCGGAGCACACCCTTTTCCGGATTCCGCAAGTAGATCTCGCCTCTATGGTATGCCGCTTCCATGTCATCGATGCTGGCGTACCGCCATTCCCGCCGGGCGCCTGGTGTGCATCCGCGCCAGGGGAATCGATTCTTGGCTCCCTTCCATGTTGCATCGTCCAGCTTAAATCTGCGCCCTGGAACGTTCTCGTTTCCAGTATATGGAACCACCCGTCCATCGGGAGTCTCTATGAGCGAATACTCTTTGAGACCTCCTGGATTGAGGCCCGTGCGTACTGCGTCGGGACAATAGAGTGGTTTTTCTGCCTTCGAAAACCAATAGATGCAGTCATGAATGAATCCGTACCGATTCTTTGCGTCATTGTGTGCATCTGTTCTCTGCCAGATGATTTCATTCTGAAATCGGCCACGAAAGATCTCATCAAGCATCACCTTCGCGTAGTGGCCGTAGTTCGGATCTAGATGTAGAAAAAAGCTTCCGCTATCCGACAAAAGTTCGAACAACAAAGCTGCCGTTTCGAACAGCCAATGGATGTAACCGTCGATACCTGCGCTCCAAGTGTCGCGATAGGCCCTTTGTTCGATTACAGACGCTTCTTTTGTAAACTCCAAGCCGTCTTCGGGCACTTTTGCGTGAAAAGAGAAGTCAGCCCCTGTGTTGAACGGCGGATCAATATAGATCAGGTCCACCTTTCCGGCGAACTCGTCAAGCAGCGATGGCAAAACGTACTTCTTGTCTCCCCAGATCAGACGGTTGCGCCATTCAGTCTCCCGCTTTCCCGCCCAAAGAGCCTCAAGCGACTTCTGCCTCTCTTGCGCCGATTCGTTCACCGTCTCGACAGTCTGAAACGGCAGGGCGATCCTCACCGGAGACGCCTTCACCCTCCGGTCTGGATCCAGATATTTCCCCTCCCAAATCAACTCAGCCATAAATCAATCCACCAGCAAGTCCAGATAACTTCGAAACAGATACCTCCGCTCTCGTTCATCATCATCTGGCCATAAGATACCAAGCTCAGAGAGTCGTTCGAGGGGCCGCCTCGCGCCAGCGAACGTCATTCCACGCTTTTGCATCGTGAGTTTAGCGGTGGTTGAAGGGTGCAAGAACAGATCGTCCAAAATCCTGAGCGCGGTACCTGCGCCGCGGCCCATTTTTTCGCGGATGAGTTGTTGCGTGCTCTCCCTAAGTTCGATGATTTGAAGAGCCGTTTCCGCCGCGTGGTTGCTGACTTCCGACACAGCCCGAAGGAAAAACTTCAACCAACCTTCCCAATCGCCTCTGTCCCTCGTTGCCTGCAGGCGATCATAGTACTCGGTGCGATTCTGTTTTAAGAAATAGGACAGGTACAGCAGGGGGCGACGCAATACCTCTTTTTCGCATAGCAGAAATGTGATCAGCAATCTACCGATACGGCCATTACCATCAAGAAACGGGTGAATCGTTTCAAACTGCGCGTGTGCCAAACCAACTTTGACCAAAATCGGCATCGGTTCTTTGTCGTGTAAAAACATTTCCCATCTTCCCAGCGCATTGTTCATTTCGTCTGGGGGCGGCGGAACAAACATCGCATCCATGAGTTTTGCTCCTTCAGGGCCAATCCAGTTTTGACTGGTGCGAAATTCTCCTGGAGACACCTGACCGCCTCGCGCACCAAGCATCAAGCGGGCATGAATCTCCTTGACAAGACGAAGAGAAACAGGAAGCGTCTGCAAGCGCTTTAATCCGAGATCCATTGCCGCCACATAATTGGCCGTCATCATTGCGTCATCTGGGTGTCGCGGTTTGCGAACATGGGACTCCATCTCAAGGAGTTCCGTCAGCGAACTTTGCGTACCCTCAATCTGACTGGAAAGCACTGCTTCTTTTCGTATGTACATGTGAACAAAGAGGTCTTCGTTCGGCAAGCGGACTGATACGCCGTCGAGTCGGCCGAGGGCCCGGTCCGCCTTTGACAGCGCCTCAAGCAAGGCCTTGTCGTACCTGAGTGCAGGTGTGGGAGGGAGGACGGCCGGGATAAAGGCCAGATAGCCGGAAGGCTGCCTCTTATACCAACCTGACCTGGGTGAACCACTCCCGGCCGCTATATTTTGCATTGCTATAGTATCATACCCTCCTGCCAAACACACTCTCCGTGATACTCATGTATTGGACTTGAGTCGATCATGATACTTTAACTTTGCACAGTATAACAAGAGAGCCTCGACTACTACTTCATGATACAGGCGGATAGTACGGATTTTTGATATCGCCTGCCGGCGCAATCTAGCCCCTGGTTGAAAAGGTGCCTGCGAGCGCACTAAGGGGTGAAACATACCAAAACAGGAGGCATAGATGGCCATTACCAAATCCGACATCCCCGACCTGCTGCTGCCAGGGCTCAGAACCGAGTTTGACGCCGCTTACCGGCAGCGCATCAACGACGGGGTGGTTCCCGAAATCGCCACCATTGTGAACACGACCGTGGCATCGCAAAAATACGCCTGGCTGGGAAGCGCTCCAACCATGCAGGAGTTCATTGACGAGCGCAAGCCCGCCGGAATGAAAGAGTACAACTACACCATCGAAGACAAAACGTTCGAGGCGAGCATCGCGGTAGATCGCAAAGCGGTCGAGGACGATCAGTACGACATGATCCGCCTTCGCGTGCGCGACTTGGCTGACCGCGTGGCTGCGCATCGGCACCGCATTGTGGTTGAACAGCTGGCAAACGGCTTTACCAAAAACGGATATGACGGCGTGAGTTTTTTCAACACATCGCACCCAACCGTTCCGGGAAGCACCTATAGCAATCGTTCGACCGATGCGCTGAGCGCTGCGGCAATCGCAACCGGATTCAATCAGATGATGCTGGTTCCGGATGACAAAGGCGAACCGCTTGGCATTATGCCGGATACGCTGGTTGTGGGTCCGAAACTGCAGTGGACAGCGCTGGAACTGATCGAAAGTCCGATTGTTGTTTACAAAGGAAATTCGAGCGACAACGCAAGCAGCACTCCGTATCGAAACGTGTTTCAAGGAAAACTTCGATTGATCGTCTCGCCCTATTTGCAGGGAACGTTTGATGACTACTGGTTTTTGCTGGACACGGGTCGAGCGATGCGCGGCGTGATCTTGCAGCAGCGCAGCGATGTTCCGGTTGAGTTTTCCGCATTGGACAGTTCGAATACCGATGCGAGTTGGTGGACCGATCGGTTTTATTACGGCGTGCGTGCGCGCTACAACGTAGGCTACGGCTTGTGGCAGACGGCATACGGTTCGATTCTGTAATTTGAACGAATGCCAACAAGGAGGCACTAACACCTATGAATTTCAACGATATTCCAACGCTGCTTGTGGCGCTTGGCGTCGGCGGTTTGGTCGGCGCCGTTGCTGCCGCCATCACGGCGTCTTCGCGTTTGTCAAGCGATTTTCAAACGTTTCGCAGCGTGTTTCGCGCTTACATGATCGGAAAAGACGATCCTGCAAGCAAAGAACTTGCAGCAAGGTTTGAAACGCTGAACAACGATGTCGCTTCGGCATCGAGCGCGTTTGACCGCGTCAAGCGCGCATTAAAAAGGAGATAGCATGGCCGAACTTCTTGCCATCATTGGCACATCGCTGTGGATGATGCGCACCAGCATGAACTATCAGCGCAAGATGAGCGAGAAGTTCATCGAGCATCTTCAACAATCGCTTGCCGCAAGGCAGGAAGAGAACCGGCGGAACTGCGCTCTGCTGAAGCAGCTGACGGGCGCAATCCGCCGAAACTCTCGCATGATTTCAAAACTTAAGGAGGATCTGTATGTCGCTTTCGGTGAGCGTGAGCACGGTGAAGCGAAAGTGCCGAATAACGGTATCTGACTTCGACACGGAAATTCAAGATACGATCAACGAACAACTGCCTGCGATCGAGTTTAGTTTGGATGAAACGTTTGTTGCCGATACGGGCAACACAGGTTTGCAGGCAACCTTGAATTTAGGAGCGTCCGAGGTGATCAGCGGCGAGTTTTTGGCGCAGCTGTTCCGCGACGCGGGCTCGTCGGAAGAGATTGATTTTTTCGACATTCGATTTGGAAGGCGCAACGAACAGTTTGCGGACGCAAAGATCATTGATCCTTTCGGGCTGAAGGCGCAGGGATGGCAGAGGTTATCTCCGTTTTTGAAAGCGCAGGCGCCGATGATGGCAGAGACGCGCTCGGCAATCGCTGCGAAGGTGCCGCTGATTTCTGATGTGGAGTTTGAATCATGACGGAAAAACTGCATCGAATGCGTAGAATGGTGGAGCGGCGCGGCGAGACTTTTATGGTTGGAGCGAATTCGCATACCGGCATTTTTGGAATCGCTGCGCACGCCGACGCTCGCAACTATCTTCCCGAAGCGGCTCTGAGCGGGGCGAACACCCCGCTTTATGCAATCATGGTAAAAGATGATGACACCACGCTGCCGACCGATTCGATCGTTTGGGCAGGAATGACGTTGACGATTCATGGAATCGTTGCGCGGGTTCAAAACGGGGCGACGCTGTTCAAACTGATTTTTGCGAGTTAGTTATTTCGAAGGCGTTCTATGCGGTTTTGCGAGGCGGCGAGGATGTGCTGCTGCAGTCTTGCATCGAGCGTCAGCTTGCTTATTGCGGCTTTGGCATGGCGGTCGAATGCCGCAATGAGGTTTTGGAGCATTGCAGCGACCGCGCCGCGTGGAATCTCAAACAGCCTGCCAAATTCTGCGAAGTCTGCGGCTGTAAAATCCAAGTGATCGCATGGATTTTGTTGATTGTGGCAGTTGGAGACCGACTTTGCAGGCGTGAAGCAGGGCGATGTGGGCTGAAAACCAAGCGATGGCTTAGTTTTGAAGATTGAGGATTGCGTAGCCGCCGAAGTAGGCGTGCATGACTCGCGTTGGATGCACGGTATCCCAAAACAGGTAGCGGTCGGGATCGCCGCTGCCGCTGTCCATATAAGAATCGGTGATGTTGGTGAACCCGAACGCAAGCGGGAACGCGCGGACGAGCATAAAGTAGCGCTGCACATCGAGCATGGTTAGGGTTGCAAGCGGGTGGGTGGATTTGAACGCCCAGAATTCGAGTGCGAGTCCTTGATTGAATGCGAGCGAGAGCGCGTTAAGCGTATCTTGATCGGGAGTTCCGAGCGCTCCAGGCGTGTAACCCAAAAGCGGAAGATTGCCGACGAGAATGTTGCGGGCTCCTAAGTTGTACAACGTTTGGAGTTCGTTGTGAATGTTGGCGAGTGGAATTTGTGGATTGGTTTGGCCAGACAGAAAATCGTTTGCGCCGATATAAAAAATCACGAGATCGTTTTGCGAAAACTGGCCATAGCGCGATCGGAACGCATCTATCTGCCGCTCCACGTTCGGCGTGCCGGCATGACTGAAGCCTGATCCGGTTTCTGCTCCGCCATAGGCGTAGTTAGTTCCGCCGCCGAGCGAAGGGTCAACGCGAAGGCCGAAATGTGCGGCGATAGTTTCCACCCAAACTGGGCCGTTGGAGAATCGGCCGTTCCAATAGGGCGACGGCGGATAAAGGCCGAAGGTCATGCGATAAACGTTGCCGGTGTCGCTGAGGCTGTCGCCGAAAACGACGGCTCGGGCGTAATTCGCTGGCAGCGCGGCTGCAAACGCCCCGCTGAAAATTACGAGGAGCAGACTCCTTACGATTCTGCGCAGCATAGCCTGAACAGGGTACCTGAAGGCGGGCGAGTTGGTAATCTATCCGGCGTGAGAACGGTTATCACGATTTGCGCGACACTTTTTGCATGCGGCGCGATCGCTTTTGAAAGTTCAACTCAGGCAGCGCAGGGTGTTTTGCGAAGAACGTTTCCAAAAATCGCTGGAAAGTTTGTGTTCAGAGATTTGAAGATGGACTCATCAGGGAGCGACGCTTATGAAATCGAAGCGAAAAACGGCAAAGTTTATGTGAGCGGCACAAGCGCAACCGCGATGTGCAGAGGCGCTTATCAGTATTTGAAAGACGAATTCGATTCGATCGCGACGTGGGAGGGGATTCGGCTGGGAGAACCGAATCGCGTCAGCGAAGAAGAAGAACGTGAACGAGAAGAGCAGGGGCGGATTGAGATCGAGGATATGCCGAAAAGGCGTGTGGTTTGTCCGGTGCGATATCGGCACTATTTTAACGTTTGCACGTTTGGGTACACGACGGCGTTTTGGGATTGGGCCCGGTGGGAAAAAGAGATTGACTGGATGGCGCTGCACGGCATCAACATGCCGCTTGCGATGAACGCACAGGAGGCGATTTGGCAGAGGGTATGGAAATCGTACGGATTTACGCAGCAGCAGATTGACGGGTTTTTTGCAGGTCCGGCGTTTTTGCCGTGGCACCGAATGGGCAACATCAATGCGCATTGCGGGCCTTTGCCGCAACGCTGGCACGAAGGACAAGTGGCGCTTCAGCGAAAGATTTTGGAACGGGAGCGCGCTTTGGGAATGAAGCCGGTGGTTCCGGCGTTTTCGGGATTTGTGCCGCCGAGTTTTTCGAGCCGCTTTCCTCAGGCTGAGGTTTTGCGGAATGCGGAGTGGGCCGGGTTCGAACCGACGTTTTTGCTTTCACCGCGGGACAAGATGTTTAGAGAGATCGGCGCGGCGTTTATTCGCGAATACACAAATGAGTTCGGCACGGATCATCTGTATTTGGCCGACGTGTTCAACGAAATGACTCCGCAGGTTTCCGAAAAGACGAAACTTGAGGATTTGGAAGCGGCGGGCAGAGCCGTTTATGACGCAATCGCCGCGGGCGATCCGAACGGCGTTTGGGTGATGCAAGGCTGGCTGTTCTTGAATGACCGCGGCTTTTGGGGAGCGCCCGAAGTCGAGGCTTTTTTAAAGCCCGTGCCGAATGACAAAATGATCATTATTGATCTGGCGTGCGATCAGTATGAGGTTTGGCGCACACAGCCGGCGGTGCGAAACAAGCAGTGGATTTGGTGCGTGCTGCATAACTTCGGCGGCAACACCGCAATGAGCGGGAATTTGAAACTGTATATGGATAGGGCAAAGGCAGCGCTTGCCGATTCGAACAAGGGAAACCTTGTTGGAATGGGAATTACGATGGAAGGAATCGAACAGAATTCGATTAATTATGAACTTGCAACCGATTTGATGTGGCGAACAGAGCGCACATCTTCTTTGGACAACTGGGTTGCACAATGGGTGCACAATCGGTATGGCAATGCGGCGGGCGAACTGCAATCGGCTTGGTGGGAGATTGTGAAGCAAGCGTATTCGGGACAGTATGAAACTGCGGCCTATGAACGAAGACCTTCGTTTTCGGCGGCGAAGGACACTCTCGACGATTTGAAAGTGTGGAAGCGGATTTTGGGTTTGATGCTTGCGGGAGCGCAGCAGCACGCGGGCAATGAACTGTTTCAGCACGACGTTTGCGATGTGGCGAAACGGTTTTTGGATGAACAGGCGCGGGTGACGCTGTATGCGGCGCTGGCATCTCCAAGCGTGGAAGAGAGGAAGAAATGGTCGGCGGCGTACTTAGAACTGCTCGATGATATTGATCGGCTGCTGTTCACGCGCCCTGAATATCGGTTGTCGCGTTGGATCTCGGCGGCTCGATCTTGGGGAAAGACCGATCAGGAAAAAGATTTTATGGAGTGGAACGCAAGGACTCAGATCACGATTTGGGGAGGGCCGGTTCTGCACGATTACGCTGCGAAGGAGTGGAGCGGGCTTGTTTCTTCGTTTTACGTTCCGCGGTGGAAGATGTTTCTTGATGAAATGATCACACCGCAAATGAATCCTGTTCCTGTCGAAACGCGGATTGCGGAATGGGAGCAGAGTTGGACGAAGCAGCATTCTGCGTTTGCGGTTTATCAGCGCGAAACCGCGGCAGAAGCCGCCGCAAGAATGCTGAAAAAATACGCTTCGGCGCCCGAGATGATCGAAGATCGAGGCATTGCGGTTGGAAAAACCGCCACCGATTCTGGCGGCACCGAAGAGGGAGGTTCTCCGATGAACGCGGTGGATGGAAAGGCGACCGGATCGTATTGGGCGGCGCATCCTTATCCGCAATGGTGGCAGGTGGATTTGGGTTCGGTCGAGCGCATAGGAAGCGTTACTGTGATTCCGTTTTATGACGGAACTCGGTATTACCAATACACGGTGGAGGTGTCAACGGACGGCACACATTGGAAGCGCGTTGCCGATATGAGCAGCAACACCACGCCGGCGACGTTGTTTGGAGTCAGGCACAGTTTTGAACCGACCGGAGCGCGTTTTGTTCGGGTGAACATGCTTTTCAACAGCGCAAATGTGGGTGTGCATCTGATGGAAGTGCGAGTGTATCGGTCGTGAGCCTCGGCGGCCGAATGGAGAGCGAGATCGGCGAGCAGCCGTCTTTGTTGGCTCGGAACGCGCAGCGATATTTTGAAGAACTGAGCGAATGGATTCAACCATCGGAGTACCAACTCGTGACGCTCGCAGCGAGAGGGAGTTCTGACAATGCGGCACTGTATCTTCGGTATCTGATCGAAGTGAACTGGAAGATTCCAGCGATGCTGATCGCGCCTTCGGTTCTCACGAAGTTTCATTCGCGGGTCAGATATCCCCGCAGTTTGTGCGTTGGGATTTCGCAATCGGGTGCCGCGCCGGATGTGGCGGCTGTTTTGCAGACTATGCGCGACGCGGGTCATGCCACGCTCGCGATCGTGAATACAGCCGATTCGTTGTGCGCCGCATCGGCAGAACATGCGTTGGATTTGGGTGTGGGCGAAGAACGTTCGGTGGCGGCGACCAAAACGTATACTGCATCGCTTCTTGCGTGCTATCAACTTGCGCGGTGCGGGGCGGAGTTAGAGCCGCCGAAACTGCCCGATGAGAGGTTTTTGGAATTGTGTCAATCTTCGGCTTTGGCGTGGGCGCCAACGGTGTCGAATGCGGGAGTGGTTTTTGCTTTGGGGCGCGGTTATTCGTTTTGTTCGGCGCACGAATGCGCTTTGAAACTGATGGAGTGCGCGCTGGTTTCTTGCAAAGCGTATTCGAGCGCGGATTTTCAGCATGGGCCGAAGGCTTTGCTGGCCGATGATTCGGTTTTGATTCTTTTTGGGGATGTTGCGGGCGAGGGTTTTGGCAGGCGGTGCATCGAAGCGTTGGGATCGGGCGAAGTGTGGGGACCGATTTGGGACGCGATATTTGCACAGCGGCTTGCGCTTGAGATCGCCCGTCTGCGCGGCTTAGATCCTGACGCGCCTGCTCATCTTTCAAAAGTTACGAAGACTCTGTGAGGATCGCATCCATCGCGTTGGATGTGTTGGCGATGCGAACCAGCGGGTGATGTTTGTAAGGTGGAATCATTTCGGCAACGATCGGCCCTTCGTATTCGATTGCCTTAAGGGCGGCCACGACCGCGGGCCAGTTTACATCGCCTTCCAACAGGTCAACAAACCCGTCGGCGGTGCCGACTGAACGGCGAAAATCTTTAAAGTGCACGCCAACGACATGTTTGCCAAGAATTCGCAGCCACTGTTCGGGATATCCGAAAGGCAGAACGTTGGCGACATCCAAATAAGCGCCGACGAACGGAGAGTTCAACTGCTCGATAAACTGAAGCATTTCGTTTGGCGACATGAGAAACCGGTTCCACACGTTTTCGATTCCGATTCTTACGTTGTGGCGCTGCGCAATGGGAACGGCTTGTTTAATGCCTTCGGTGGCGTGATTCCACACGTGTTGATAATCAAGCGGCTGACGTTCGGGCATAAAGAAAACGTCCACGGCTCCGGGAATCACGAGGAGCGTTTTGACTTTGAGCCAGCCGGAGATTTCGATAAGACGCTCCAGGTCTTCAAAAGCGGCTTTGCGATTTTGTTCGGTTTCATCGGCGAGAGAGCGTGACCAATAGATTCCGCTGGCGGCCGAGGCGATGCGGATTCCGTTTTGGGCGGCGAATTCAAGAATGTTAGAGCACTGCTCGCGCGTTGCGTTCAGTCCGAAAGCGGTATTTTCGCTGCCGATGCCGATTTCCACAGCCGGAAACCGATACTGCTTTGCAAGAAGGATACAATCGCAAGGATCGAGAGTGCCCTCTAATCCGCCGGGAAATGACCAGGAGTTGATGGATTTGATGAACATGCGCGAAGCGTGCAGATTTTACCGTTTAAAGAAGGAATGCTGCCGCCGCGCGTTGAATCGGCTTAGGTGATGCTGAAAGTTGGAATCGTTGGGTGCGGTTTTATGGGGCGGATGCACGCCTCCGTTTATGGTTTGTTGAACGATGCGCAGCTGTCGGGCGGAATGGATGCGAACGGCGCGCAGGCGGCAGAGTTTTCCGAAAAGTTTGGCGTGCCCGTGACTGAAAGTTTTGAGGAGTTGCTGGAATGGGGCGTGGATGCCGTGGACATCTGTCTTCCCACACATCTGCACAGCCGATTCACGCAAATGGCGGCACAAGCGGGCAGACACGTTTTGTGCGAAAAACCGATGGCCCTGAATTTGCAGGAAGCCGACGCGATGATCGAAGCGTGCGCAAAAGCAAACGTTGGACTGATGATCGGTCACTGCATTCGATTCTGGCCCGAATACGCCTATCTAAAGCGGATCACCGACGAGCGGATGTTGGGCAACCTGCTTTCGATCAACTTGACGCGGTATGGAGAGTTTCCGCACTGGTCGACCGACAACTGGATGGCCGATGAAAAGAAATCGGGCGGCGGCGTTTTGGATATGCATATTCACGATACAGATTACGTTTTGTATCTTCTTGGAGAACCGCTTGAGATGGTGTCGTTTGGTTCGGTTGATGAGCGTGGTCCGTGCCATGTGTTTACAACGATGCGCTATCCCAACTGCGTGGCGCATTTGGAGGGCGGGTGGAATCTGCCATCGCTCACGCCATTTAAAATGGCGTTCCGAGCGATTTTTGAAAACGGCGCAGCGATTATGGACGGCGGCCCGCTGACGATTTTTGAAAACGGAAAGCAGCCGATGCAGCCATCGTTTGAACAGATGAGCGCCGAAGGCGGCGGAAATATCTCTAATCTCGGTGGATATTTTCACGAGATCGAGTATTTTGTGCGCTGTTTGAACAGCGGTCAACCGTTTGAGATCGTAACTCCGCAATCCTCGCGGCTTTCATTGAAAACGGCACTGGAAGAGATTGCCCAAATTCGCGCTCACAGGTCGCGATAGTTGATTGTAAACGTGTCTCCTTGATTGATGTCGCCGGTTTTCCAGCCTTTCAGAAACCAGCGCGTGCGCTGTTCGGCTGTTCCGTGAGTGAACGAATCGGGCACGACGGAGCCCTGAAATTTTCGCTGCAAAGCGTCATCGCCGATCGCCGCGCAGGCGTCCATAGCAGATCGAATGTCATTTTCGTCTAAAGATTGGAACTGTTGTTGTTCGTAATGCGCCCACACGCCGGCGTAAAAATCGGCCTGCAGTTCCAGCCGAACCGAAAGGTGGTTGCGCGTCGTTTCGTCGGCTGTTTGTTGAAGTGCGTGGATGCGGCTTAATGTGCCCAGAAGGTTTTGCACATGATGGCCGACTTCGTGCGCGATGACATAGGCTTGCGCGAAATCCCCCTTCGCGCCAAGTTTATCGCGCAGCACCGAATAAAAGCCCAAATCAATGTACACCTTTTGATCGGAATCCAAATAGAAGGGACCCATTGCGGCAGATGCTGTTCCTGCGCCGGTTTGCACGCGATCTTTGAAAAGCACGAGAGTGGGAAGCGTGTAGGTGCGGCCCGCTTTTTGGAACTGCCCCGTCCAGATGATTTCCGTGCTTTTCAGAGTTACGCGGACGAACGACTCCAGTTCGCGTTCTTCGGCGGTGGGGACATACGGCCCGGTTTGAAAAGTTGATTGATCGTCGAGTTGGCTGAGAACATCCAGCGGGTTGGTGCCGGTGAGCCAAGAAACCGCGAGAACCAACAGCAGCGTGCCGATTCCGCCTCCTGCAACCATGCGCCCGGGCGTCATTCCGCGCCGGTCTTCGATGTTGTCGCTTTGTTCCCTTCCCTTCCAACGCATAACGTTTGATAATCTTAGACGATTTTAAATGAGATATATTGACAGGATGAAACCTGCCGTTGTTCTGGTTTTGGCTCTGTTTGGACGCTGTTTTGCTCAGACGTCGCAAAGCGATGTGCTGTTCGCCGGCAATTTGGCTGGAACGAACACGGTTTCGAGGACGGCGGACGGCATCGAGTCGAACACCAGCATCGAGATCGGCGCGCAAAAAATCGAGAGCCGCCTTACGGTCCGATTCAAAGACCGCAAGCCGATAGAGATCGCGCTTGTGGAAACCATCAACGGGAAGCAGGGGGAGTATTTGTGGAAAAACGGTCGGCTTACGGTTTCGCACGGAGGAAAGAAAGATTTTGAAAACCGGCCGTTTGAATTGAAAACTTCGGCGCTGTTTTCTACATATCACTTCATTACGGCGGAAACGATTTTCGAACAGTTTCAGCGCGCGGGCAAGCCAAGAACCATGAAGGCGCTTGATTTGAGTTCACTCACGGAGTTTGAGCTGGAACCTTCGGTATCGGAGGTCACGGTGGAAATTGATCACAAGCCTGTTCCCATCGAGATGTTCAAGACAAGCATCAAAGGGATCGAACTCCAGTATGCGTTTCGGAACGGTGTAGTTGTTGGCTTCAAGGTTCCGGCGCAGATGTTCGAGATAGTTGAAACTGATGCACGCGGCGTGTTTGTGGATCCTCTTGCAAAATATCCCGAACTGAGTCAGCCCGTTTTCAAAGTAAAAAAGATCGAGCGCGCAAGAACTTTGATGCGCGACGGCACAGTGTTGGTTTCGGAGATTCGCATGCCGGATGCGGAAGGCAAGTTTCCAACCGTGCTGATTCGCACACCGTATGGCCGGGCAGAGATGGCAGCGGCATATGAGTGGTTCGCAAAGCGCGGATATGTTGTGGTTTCGCAGGATGTGCGCGGGCGCGGCGGGAGCGGCGGCGATTGGGATCCGTTCAATCATGAGGTTGCCGATGGATACGATACGCTTTCGTGGATTGCGAGCCAGCCTTGGAGCAACGGAAGCGTCGGCATGATCGGTGGGAGTTATTTGGGTTTTGTACAATGGGCGGCGGCAGTAACGCACCATCCCGCACTAAAGTGCATCATTCCGCAGGTGAGCCCGCCCGACCCGATCAATAACGTGCCGTGGGATCACGGGTGCTTTTTCTTGTTGGGAAACGTTTGGTGGTCGCGCATTGTGATGAATCGGAACGCGAATATGGCTGCGGCAACTCAAGGGTTTTCTTCGCTCAGCGCTTTCACCGCAATGCCACTGACCAAAGTGGATGACAAACTGTTTGGAAAATCCATTCCCTTTTTTGACAAGTGGACGACAATGACGCGCATTGAAGATTGGCCGGGAGCGTTTCGTGAATCGCAAGTGGGAAGTGTGCACATCCCCGTGCTTCATGTGAGCGGTGTGTGGGACGGCGACGGAGTAGGCACGATGATGCATTACGAGGCATTGCAGCGGTCTGGAGGAAATCAATGGTTGGTTTTTGGCCCGTGGGAACATGCGTTCAACACCCGATCCAAATATGGCGACGTGGATTACGGGCCGAATGCGATATTGGAACTCGATTCAATGTATCTAAGGTTTTTCGACACGTTTTTGAAAGACAAACAGGTGAATTTGCAAGCGATGCCGCGCGTGAGGTTTTTCATTTCGGGAATGAACGCGTGGTACGAAGGCGATGCATGGCCGCCTCGAGGGACGAAACAGATAACGATGTATCTGAACGGGGGCAAAGCGAACGGTGGCAAATCGAGCGGCACGCTGACTTCTTGGGCACCCCATGAAGGGGCGGATCGGTACGATTATGATCCACGAAAAGTCAAAATTCCGGCATCGCTCGATATAGACTCTTCCGCGGCGTCGCTTTCGAGCAAAGTGAGCGAATTCGGCAAAGATTCGCTGCTTTATTCCAGCGAACCGTTCAAGAATCCCACCATCGTTGCAGGACCGCTTACCGTGAAGTTAGAATTCAAGACCACTGCGCGCGATGCGGCAGTTCACGCATTGGTGTTCGACCGCGCTCCCAACGGAAAGGCGATGATCGTTTGCGGGCCGGGCAACATGCGTGTGGGGTTCAGTTCAAACGGAATTCAGAAGCTGAAACCGGGAAAAGTGTATTCCATGAAAATAGAGCCGTGGCTTTTCGCGCACGAGTTTAAGCCTGGCCACCGGCTTTTGATTGTGATTACCAGCGACCGTTTTCCTGAGTACGCGCGCATTCCCGGCACCGGAGATCCTGACGATCGAGCGGTGAAAATGATTCGCGCGACGCACACCGTTTTGCGCGGCGCAAAAACATTTGTTCAATATTATCTGTTCGATCGGCAGCTGGTCAGGCGCTAACTTTTCGCTCCGGATTTGATCCAATTGGAAATGATCGCGAGTTCTTCGGCTGAGACCGGCTCGCCTTTTGGCGGCATTTTTTTCACGCCCTCGCCTTTGATGGCGCGGATGATGAGGCTGCCGTCGGGATTGCCAGGCTCGACCGCGGGTCCGATTCTGGTTCCAGCCATGATTTTCTGATATGAGGTGAGATCTAATCCGGCTTTCGGTTTGGCACCGGAATGGCACATCACGCAATGCTTTGCAAAGACCTCTGCCGCTTGGGCATAGGCGGTCGGAGGCGGCGCGCCTGTTTGTTGTGCAGTTTGCTCGCTCTTTTGGCACCCCACAGCGCCGAGCCAGATGCAAGCGGCCAAGAATAGAATCCATTTCATAGCATGGCAAGTTACCCCGACTTAATCTGCGCCCATTTGCGCGGCAGCCGCGGCGGGGTCCTCCCGACTTTTTCGAAGATCGGCAGCAGACGGTCGGCATCGAGGGGCGCAATTCTGATCGTTTGAAATTCCACCAGTCTCAAACCAAACGCTGCGGCTTGTGATTCGGCAATTTGGGATCTTTCCGCCGGAGTGCGCATCGGCACGAACTTGCCGCCGACCGCCGCAAACGCCGCACAGATTTCGACGAGAATTGCGAATCGCGCAGTGGCCCGGCTGGTTACGAACTGGTACTGCTCTCGGTATCGCTCGTTGTGGGAGAGTTCTTCTGCCCGGGCATGCAGAATCTCAAAAAGCACGGGAAGCGGCGAATCGCTCCCAAAAACGGATTGCATGAAGCTCACAGCCTTTGAACTGGAATCCAAACAGGTCACTTTCAAATCGGGCCTGGCGATCGCCAGCACTGCTCCAGGGAATCCTGGTCCGCTGCCAACATCCAGCACGTTCGCGCCCTTTGGAATCAAGGGCGATAAAGATAAACAGTCCAGAAAGTGCCTTTTCCAACATTCCGCTTCGGGAACAGCCGTTAGATTCATTTTTTCGTTCGCGCGATATAGGCGTTTTTCGAAAACCGAAAACGCCTCGAGTTGGGTGCGTGAAAGATGGAGTCCGAACGTTTCGGCTTCATTTAGCAGCGAAGCGCCGTCCATCGCTATTGCCCTTCATCCATCGGAAGGTTGGTGCGGTTCATCGCCATGTCCCAACCTTGCTGCATCGCGATTTCGCACGCATCGCTCGCCCTAACGATCGCCTGCCGCACTTCGGGGATTTCGTCTCGATCGAACCGCTGCAGCACGTGATCAATTCCCGAAACGGGTGGCTTTCCGATTCCGATGCGAATGCGTGGAAATTCGGTTGTGCCCAGCGAAGCGACGATGCTTTTCATTCCGTTGTGCGAACCCGGACCGCCGTGCGGCTTCAGCAGCACCCGCCCCACCGCCAAATCCATATCGTCATAAATGACGACGATGCGCGAAGGCTGAACGGAAAACTGTTTGGCCAAGCTGGCGACCGCATGCCCGCTGAGGTTCATAAACGTCATGGGCCGCACAAGGGCCGCGCAAACATCGCCAAACTTGTGAACGGCAAAATGCGCTTTGAACCGCCGCTCGGTCTTTCTGATTTTGTGCCTGGAGATCAACTCCTTGATCACTTCAAACCCAACGTTGTGCCGGGTGCCGTCGTATTCTCCTCCGGGATTGCCCAGGCCGACAAACATCCACTCGGGGGTTAGCTGCGGCTTCCTGCGAAACACGCGCGAATTATGACCCGATCAGCGCGGATCGAACTGCTCCATCGGGATTTTCGCCGGCTGGTAGATGAGCGATCCGTCGAGAGTTAATATCACCGCGCGGCCTTTAGCGTTCCCTCGCTGATCATCGCTATCGAATTCGTTGAACTTTGTGGCCCAAAACCAATGACATTCGCTGATGGGTGTCAGGCCAAGCCATTTGCCTTGTCCGCGTTTGGGCCATGGATTCCACCAACCCCATTCAATCGCGTTGCTCCATTCGGGCACCCAGGTGAAACTCACTCCGGATTTTATCCACGTGTCGCCTTCCATGCGTCCCGTGAAAGGATAATGCCCGTCTTTCGGATCGAGCGGGCTTCGAAACACCGCAGCATCGGACACATAACTTGGGAACAGAAAACTCAATCTCTCAGGAAGCTGATCATCGTAACTTTCGCGATACATCTGCACGGCCGTGCCGATCTGCTTGAGGTTGTTGAGAGTTGAACTTTCTTTCGCTTTTCTTTTTGCGCCGATGACCACGGGCATCAGCAGCCCGGCGAGGATTGCGATGATCGCAACCGACACCAGCAACTCAAGAAGGGTATAGGCTCGAAGTTTCATTCGGCAGTTGATTGACGGCCGGCTCCCTGCCCCGGTTCTGCCAAAAACCGCTCCACCTTCATTCGAGGCAAAAACTTCGACCAAGTTTGCCGTATTTCCTGCGGTGTAACCGTTTTCAGTTTTAGCAGAAACTTTTCATCGTTGGCTGCCGATGTTCCATACAGCTGCCAAAAGCACAGCCAAAACGCCTTGGATGCGGGCGAATCGTGACCCTGTGAAAACGGCGCGCATCCACCCGCGGGTTCGGGCAAAGATTCGTAGTCAGAAATCGCGATCGTTTTCGAAATCTGCAGTTGTTCGTCGCTCATGCTCGCAGCCGAACTGACCGCCTCGCGCGCGGCGTTCGCGATCTGTTCGGTCGGTGATAGTGTCGGAAATGCAAACACCGCAGTGGTTTCTTTGCAAAACTTGACGCGGGATTCCCACGTATACATCGCTCCTCGGTTCACGCGGAGTTCGCGAAACAATGCGCAAGTTTTACCTTTACCGACGGCGCAGAATGCCGCCAGCCAAGCCGGAAAATCCTCGCTTTCGAGCGGCGGGCCGGGCACCGACACAACGATCGTGCCGATGGCAGCGCCTCCCACCGAGCGGGCGGCTTTTGGCAGCCGGGAATTCGATCCCGGCGTTGGGTTCCATCTGCCGAAAAGTTCGCTCGCGCGTTTCATTGCTGCCGCCCCGTCAACGCTGCCGGTCATTGCGAGCACGCATCGCGAAGGAGTTAGAAGTTTTCTGCGCAGCTGCGAAAACTGGTCGGCTTTCATGGGAGCGATGTTTGCCGGGCCGATTCCTAAACTTTTTTCAAAATCGCGCACCGCTTGCACACAAGGCAGTTCGGAGGTTTCATTAATCGCCCGCCAATACGCTTTGTAAGCGAGTTCGCAAGTTGCGGCGCCGATCTCTTCTTTTCGAATCGCTCTGCTGAACAGCGTCAGCGCGGCATCAAGGTTTTGTGCGGGCAGCTCGGCTTGCAGCGAAATGCATCCATCATGCCATCCGGGTTCAATCTTTCCGCCTGCCAAAAACGCAAACTGCCTCAATGTTTGAAGATCGAGAGGATCGGCTTCCTGCAAAAGCGAAAACGAAACCAGTTCCGCCGCTCCCAGTTCAACCGTGGAATCCACATCGGGCCGAATGGAAAGGCGGATGCAAGCCGAATGCGCCTGCGCATCGGGCTCCGCGATGATCGTCATGCCGTTTTCCAAATGCACAACTTGGAATGCAAACGTCAAGGGCGCGACCAACGCCATCATTGCCGCTTTCCGATGAGCCAAACCGCCGCAGCGGGATCAAAGGCGGCAGCGGCGGCGTCTGCCTGCGAAGCCGCGACCGCATCGAGGTCTGCCGATGAGATGTTTTTCAGCCCAAGCGCGCCGAAAATGCAAGCGGAACGGGCGGCCTCAAGCGGCGGGAGCGTTTGCGGATCGTTTTCCGATTTCGCAAGTCTTTTGGCGGCTGCCATCTGCGTTTCGGTGAATTTGGATGATGCAAAACTCTTCAGCAGATCTTTCACGGCGTTTTCGTCGGCGTTTGGAAACCAAAACGAAACGATACCGCCTGAAGATGCGCGGCCGAACGTGCATTCGATTTCAAGCCCGCGCGCGTTGGCCGCAATCCGCAGCAGGTGCGACATAACCGACCACAACGCCTGCTTGTCCGCTTGCATTGCGAAACCGACCATCACCCCGCGAAGCCGTTTGTTTTCGGTTCTCGATGTCCGAATGGCAGGAAACGGCGGCAGCGGCTTTGGCGCACCTGTTTTGAGGTGGGCAACGGCAGCGCCGGCCTCTTTCACCGAAACCTCGGGGCAGGAAAAGGCCAGAAAACAGTTCGCGCCGCAAAACGTTTCATCAAAAAGATTGTTCAAGAACTGCGGGTCGAATTGACTCATCGTTTGCGGGTCTCCCAACGTGTCGAACCCAAACGGCGAATCTTTGCACGCGGCGTTCCACAATTCATCCAGAGAAAACCGCTTCGCGTCGCTCTTGGCGATTGCGATTTCGTTTCGAATCACTTCGCGTTCGCGCGCAAGCGCATCGGCGTTTGCAGAAATCGGGTGAAGCAGCTGTTTCATCGCCTGGATTCCAGATGCAGCGCGCTCCGACGGTCCCTCGCATGTAACGATGATCAGTTCCCGGTAAGTGGCGGCATAGATTTGACATCCTGCGGCTTCGGCGATCGCATCGGCTTGGGAGTTCAAAAAAAGCGCGTGCTCCAACAGATGATAGCTTCCGCGCGTTGTTGGGGATTCATAAGCCGATCCGCCGCGGAATCCTGCGCAAATTGCGAATCTTTTGGCGCCTGCTACGGGCCGCAGCATTACGGTTGCGCCGTTTGGAAGCGTGGTTTCTAACGCCAAAAACGATAACGCTGCGGCAACGGGGAACATCTATTTTTCGGCGACGAAATACGAGCCTTCGGGCATCCGCTTGGTTTCGTTCAGCATCGTGTTTGCAAATGCAGAAAGCGCTTTCACGTCGTCATCGAGCGAAGCGCCCTCGGGCGAAACTTTGAACTGAAACATCACCGTGTGGATGTCGCTTTTGAACAACAGTTTTCCGCGGGTGATGTCGAACGGAATGGCGGTGGGGTTGGGGCGCAAACCGTAAGGGCCAAGATAAAAAATCATTGCGGCTCCGTTGCTGTCGCTTCGAATCAAACTGGTGATGGTTGCCGGAACTTTGCCTCCGAATGCGGGCAGATTCAAATCAGCGATGGTGAGATCGCGGAGTTGATACTGCTGCGACGTGAGGCAGATGCGCTGATCGTGGAACGAATCTTTTGAGTTGCTTGCGATGATCAGATACTCATACGCCCGCCCATCCGGCCCGCGATACTGCCGGCTCACGATTCCAAACGGCTTCAACTGATCGTAGTTGATCTGCGCCATTTTGATGTCGGAAACATAGGAGTAGCCAGGAAGTTCCTTCGGCAGATTCTGCGCCATCCAATCTTCGGTCTTTTCCGGATACTTCGGTTCCGGCATCACCAAGTCCACAACCCCCACTACCACGAACAGCGCAAAAACGATCTTAGCCCGCGACTTCAACATTCGGCTTACCCTCCAGCCATCTGACGATGAAATGCAAAAAGATAAAACACACAAACAAAGCGATGTATCCACTGTAATCGTGAAACGCTGCGCCCGCTTCCTGGCCCGAAGTTTCACCCACAACGCCAATCAGCATAATGCGAAGGCCGTTGATAAACAGCCCCAACAACGGCGAAATCACAATCACAAGCAGAACGCTCTTCAGCCAGCCCAGCCGCGAGATCATAACAAAAAACAGCGAGAAAGCGGTGAGCGACAACAACAGTTTGAATCCACTGCACGGGCCGCCGACGCTCCACGTGGTGTAGTTGAGTTCGATTCGCGTCGGGTCGTTCGCGGGGATTTCGGGCTTATAGCCGATGATCGAAAGCATCATCACGGCAACTTTTGTGGCCACCATCTGCAGCGGGTTCGTGAACTTTTCGATGAAATAGCCCAAAACCGGCATCATAAACAGAAGATAAACCAGCGGAAAGAACAGCAGCCTGCCGATTTGCGGCCCCAAAACATAAAACACCGCGCCGATCAGCGCAACCATAAATGCGAACGCCGACAACGACATCGCATTCACACGGTCGGTCATGATCAGCGCGATCAGACCGATCACCATCACGACGGCTCCGATTTTCGACGATCCAACGGGCTGTTTGCGAATCGCATCACGCCGCATATAAATGGCTGCAAGCGTCATAAACGGGATCAGAATTCCGTGCGAGTAATATCCGTCGCCATCGAACCAGATCGAAGGCAGCCGACTGAGAAAAGACCAGCCGAGAACTAAGCACGCGCCGATCGCCGCAAACAGCCACGGCGCAACGGCTGCAGGCAGCCGAATTCCGATCAGCGGGATTTCGAACGTCGGTTCTGGGGGCGCTTCTGGAATCTGTTTTTCAACCATTGGATTTCAATATGCCCCATCGCTTCGCAGCACGGCTGTCGGAGTTTTCAACAGAATTTTCAAATCGAGCCAGAACGACATCTGCTGCACATAGATTTTATCGAGCAGCACCCACTCTTCGAAGGTGGTGTCGCTTCGGCCGCAGATCTGCCACAAGCAGGTGATGCCTGGCGGCACGGAAAGTCTGCACAGCTCTTCATCGCCATACTGCTCCACTTCGCGCGGGAGCGGCGGTCTTGGACCCACCAGGCTCATCTCACCCCTCAGAACGTTGAACAGCTGCGGCAGCTCGTCCAGGCTGTACTTTCTCAAAAACTTTCCCACGGGGGTTACGCGCGGATCGTTTTTCATTTTGAAAATCGGCCCGTCTTTTTCGTTGCCTTTCTCCAAAAGTTCTGCCAGGCGCTCATCCGCATCTCGATACATGGATCGAAACTTGAAAAACGGAAACTCTCTGCCATAGCGCCCGATGCGCACTTGCTGATAAATGATCGGGCCGGGACTGGTGAGTTTCACGAGCGCTGCCAAAACCGCCAGCACCGGCGCCAACAGCACAATCAAGGTTGCGCTGCCCACAACGTCCAGCACCCGCTTCCAGAACGCATAAGTAACCCTGACTCGCGGAATACGCGAATCGTAGGCGTGCTGCGCGGTCGGCTTCGTACTCATAAATCGGCTTTCGAGGCAAGGCACGCGCCTGCCTCCTGTCCGAACGCAATTTTCGCGCCACACGGGCCGCTATTCGTCTTCATCCCCATGCGGGGCGGGCGGCGAATCGGAGCCCTTCCGCACGGGTTTTTCGCCCGAACCCAAGGCGGGCCTGCCGCCGCCGCGCTGGTACCGGCTGATCGAGGCCTCGTAGTTTCGCCGGAAGTGCGAATACGATGGGCAGTCTTCGGGACGGGTTTTATTCAGCACCAGACCGATGACATTCGCTCCGAGCCGTTCCAGCGCTTTGTGAAACTCGAATTCGGCGCCGGTGGCAGCGCGTCCGGCCTCGTGAACCAGAACGACGTTGCGGGTGTAATCTGCGAGCACAGCGGCATCGCCGAACGTGCTTCCTGCTGGGCTGTCCAGCACCACATAATCCGCCTGTTTGGAAACGTCGGCGATGAAATGCTCCATCGCCTCGCCTCGCAAAAGACGCACAGGGTTCACAGGCGGCGTTCCTGCCGCAACGAACAACAGCCCTTCGACGCTGGTTTTTTGAACGACATCCTCGAGGCGTGCTTGACCGGAAAGGAGTTCAGCCAGGCCGGTTCGGTTTTGCAATCCGAAATGTTCGTGCGCGGTGGGCGATCGCAAATCGGCATCAACAAATAGCACGCGCGCGCCGTCGCGGGCAAGGCTTATTGCAAGATTCGCGGCGATGGTAGATCTGCCGGCGTTCGGTTCGGCAGACGCCACAAGCACACACGGCCCTTGCAGTTTTTCTTTGATCATGAGCAGTTGCGTCGAGAGCAGCTGATAACTTGCGGCGAGCGGCGTGGGTGCTTCCGCGCCCGTATCGAGCCGCTGCTGACCGCTCTTCGGCAGGGCCGCCAGCACCGGAAACCCGAGCGTGTTTTCAGCATCAGCCGGAGTATAAGTCGCCTGATCGAACTGTCCAAGGCTTGCCACCAGCGATACCGCCACAATCAGCGACAAGAAAAACGCAATGAGCGTTTTCAAAACGACGCCGGGATCGAGTTGTTGAACCTGCCACGCATCGAGCAGCGCAACGTTGCGCATGCTGTTCTGCCCCGAGCGGACTTTGGATTCCAAAAGTTTGTTGCCCAAGTTCGCAACCGATGTGCTGATTGCGGTGAGGTCGGCATTCAACGCAACCAAACCTTTTTGCGCTTCTGGGAGTTTTGCGATTTCGGAGCGAACTTGTTGAAGTTCGGCTTCGTTTTGAGCGACAGCCCGCACGGCGGAATCGTATGCCCTCTGCGCGGCTTGCAAAGCGCGCCTCCGATCGAACTCCATAGGCGAAAGCTGCTGATCGTTGGTAACATAAACATACCGGTCAATCACCGGCTTGCCGTTTGCGTCTTTTTCGGCCAGCAGTCTTTCATCGTTGGCGATGGACTCTTTCAGCTGAACGATTTTCGGGTGGTTCGGTCCCAGCGTTTCTTCCGAAGATGCGAGAAGCGTTTTGGACGCCTTGATGCGTTCGGTTATCGAGTTCCAAAGCGGATTGGGAGCCTGTTGGATCGAGGCGGTTGGCGTGGATGTGGTGATCGGATCTTTCGCTTGGCGCTTGCTGGCTTCCAACGTACCGATCGCCGCGGCCAAACCGTCGCGCGCGGTGGCGAGCCGTTCTTCGACCTGGTTCTGCCTGGAAACGATTCCTGTGGCGTTCTGCTCATATGCGATCGCCCGCGGGTGCGTGTCCTGAAACTCCTTCATCTCTTGGAGTTTTGCGTTCAGAAGGTCTTTCTGCTCAGCAAGCTGCGCCTGCACGAACTCCACCTGACCTTTGCCTTGATCGGCAGTCAGGTTTTGAAAGTGCGTGTTGAACTTTTCGTACAGCGTTTTGATGATCGTCCGCGCTTTTTCCGGGTCTTCGCTTTCATAACCAACCTGAATGTATTCAGAACCGCGAAGCGGGCGGATGTCCACTTTGTTCGCGAATTCGCGCAGAGCGGCTTCCGAGCTGTCGGTGAGAACGCCTTGTTGAACCAGTTGATCGAACGCGTTCTTGATAACGGTATAAGAGCCGAAAGTGTTGGCAAGGTTCGCAACGCGGATTTCGAGTTCGTTCACCGCAAACATCGCCTGATCGGGATACAGCGGGGCCAAGTTCGCGTCTTTGTCGCGCTTGTCCGCCACAGTCACGAACCCTTCGAAACGTGCCTTGCGCGTCGAAACGTACAACAGCACGCCGACAGTGATTGGCAGAACGATGACGGCCACCAGCCACCAGCGTTGACGAAGCGATCTTAGAAACTTTCCACGACCCACGTTATGCCTCCGTGTATGCCTTTTGCGTCTTGGTCATTCGAGATTAGAACCTCGGGAAGAAAATGCTGTTGCGCCCGAAAATGATCGAGATCGTGTACACGACGTTGGCGATCGCATTCAATCGCGACGTGTCGGGCGTTTTGGTGCTGGGAACGATCACAATATCCCCTTTCATTAATTCGGGATTTTGCGAAAAATCGTTTTTGGAAATGAACCTCGCGAAGTTCACTTTAAATCTCGTGAACTCTCCGGGGCGCCCCGAAATCGGCCTTTGAACCTGCACTTCGGACATCTTGCTCACATAAGGGATTTCGCCTCCGGCCTCGGCGATCGCATCCGCAAGGGTGATGCCGTGCCGCCAAAGAAGGCGCTGCGGCTTGGGCACCCAGCCCAAGACCATGATCCTGTTCGAGGTGTCCTCGGGCAGACTCAGCACGTCGCCATCTTGGAGTTCGTAGTTCTGGGTCAGGTCGCCCCGGTCGAGCATCGCTTCCAGGTCAATCGGAATCTGCTCGATCGTGCCTTTTCGAATCAAGGTGGCCCTTCGGCGGTTGGAGCGGTCTGGATCGGCGCCTCCTGCGGCGGAAATCAAAGCCAGAATCCGTTCGCCGGGCCTGAAGCCGTATTGACCCGGTTTGGCGAAAAACCCCACCGCGCTGGCCCTAACCGGGCGGATTTGAACCACGTTCACCGTAACTTTCGGGTCGGTGTAGTAGCCTTTTGTCTTCAGTTCGGTGGTGATGTAGTTTTGGATCTCCTCGACGGTTTTGCCCGCAAACTTCACGAACCCGAGGAACGGAATGCTCACGAACCCATCCAGGCTGATGGGCGCATCCACGTTCATTTCGGGCTCGCCGTACACCCGCATGCTGATCACATCTTCGGGCTGAAGGCGATAGGTGGTGGACAGGCCCTGAGCCAGAAGGCATGCCAACGTCCCTGTCAGCAGAACAAGAATCGCTACAAATCGAGTCATGTGTCTCACTCTCCTGAGTGAATTCGGCCGAGAGCCTTCCTGGCCTTTCGACGCCGAATCAACCCTGATTTTAGCAGATCGCCGCTCACGCACTCGTTGTTCTCCTTTTGCCCTCGATCACAATAGCGGCCTCGCCTTTGTCCGAATGCTGAACGCCAGCCAATTCAGACAGCCGGCCCCGCCTTACCTCTTGATGAACCTTGGTCATTTCGCGGCATACCGCCGCCCTCCGATCTCCCAGCGCCTGAAGGGCTGAGAGCAGGGTTCGGCTCAGCCGCTTAGGAGATTCAAACAGCACGATCGTGTCTGTAGATTCCCGAAATCTTTCAAACTCCTTTTTTTGCTGGGCCGCCGACCGCGGCAGAAACCCCAAGAACACGAATCTTTGGGCATAAAACCCGCTCAGCATCAGGGCGGCGATCGGAGCCGAGGGCCCCGGAACGGCATCCACCTCGATGCCATGTTCAAGCGCGGCTTGCACCAGTTCGGCCCCGGGATCGCTGATGATGGGCGATCCGGCGTCGGAAATCAAGGCCAACTGTTCTCCTTCTTCGAGCCGGGCGATGATCCGCATCAGCGCGGCCTGTCCGGCGTGTTCGTCGTATCGAATCAACGGTTTGCGAATACCTTGAGACGAAAGGAGCCGGAGGGCGACGCGCGTGTCCTCGGCTGCGACCCGATCCACACTCGCGAGCACCTCGACGGCCCGCTTGGAAAGATCGCCGAGGTTGCCGATCGGGGTTGCGACGAGGATCAGCCGCCCTTTTTGGTGCCCTGTCCGGCCGGAGGCTGTTTGGCCTGTTGTTTGGCTTTCAGGGCTTCTTTTTGGCGCTGAATCTCCGCCGCGTCGGCGGCCTGCTGTTTCTTCTCTTCTTCGGCCTGCTTTTTTGCCTCTTGATCTTCCTTGTGCCATCGGTCGAGTTCGGATTGCACTTTACCAATCAATTCGGTTTCGGCGGGGAACTGTTTTTTCGCTTCGGCAAAGATCTGTTCGATCTGCTGCGCCCGTTTTTCTTCGGTGGGCGAGCTTTCATAAAGGTTCGAAGCGCATTGATAAAGCTGGTCGAGGCCTTGCTTGCCCTCTTTGGCGGCGATCAGCATTTTGGCGTACTCGATGTGGAACTCCGCATACGGAATATCGCCTTCGATCCGCTTATAGATCTCCAGTTTTTCTGACTTGAGTTTTTCTTGGTCGGGCCCTGGCAGTGTGTTCTTTTCTATGGATTCGAACGCGGCGTATTGCAGCATTGCAGAAACCGTTGAATCGAGATCGGAGGAGTTTTGCACTTGGGACAAAAGATCGCGCCATGCGGCGATCAGTTTGGCGCGGTTCTTTTCGCCGTTCAGTTCCGCCGCCCGCTTGCCTGCTGCCAGGTCGGCATATGCATGCAGCAGTTTGGGCGCATCGCTGTTCCATTCAAATTTCAGTTTCGATGAAAAATCCTCGAGCGCTTTTTGATACCGCCCGTTCGCAATCGTTGATTTAATCTGTTCGATGCGCTCGGCTTTCACCGCATCGAAATTCGACGGTGTTGCGATTTCGATCTTGGTTACTTTCACGATTTTCGCACCGTCGGGCGCCTTAATCACTCCCGAAATGCGATTCGGCTTGAGAAGGGCGATCTGCGCGCCGTCTTCCGAGACGATCAGGTTCAACCGCTCGGCAGTCGTGCTGAAAGCGTTGGGGGCTTTGGGGTTCGCGGGCTTGGAATCCGAATACTGCAGAATCGCCTGGTGGAAGTCCATCCCGCTTTGAACTTTTTTGAGAACATCTTCGGCGCGCGCCATGTAGTTCGGATCATTCGCACTGTGAAACTTGATCTCTTCATACGTAATCCGATCATAGCTTTCTTTGGCCATATTGTCCGTCACTTTAACTTCGGCCTCATACTTTTTCATGGTGCGTGCTTCATAAAGCCGCCACAGGTTCAGCCTGCGAAACGTAGGATCGGTGCGAATCTGCTCGACGTTCTTTTCGGTTTGTTCTCTCAGCTGCGCCAGCGAAAACCCTTGAGATTGCGCGAACTGTTCATCGCTCATCCCTTTGAGCTGCGCGAGTCTTGCTTGGGTGTCTTTAAACTCTTTGCTGTTTTCGCCTTTCGATTTTTTGACCGCATCGAGCGACGCTTGCGTTTGAAGAATCATGAAGTTGCGCTGATCAGAGAGCTGCTTTGCGGCAGCGTCAAGATATTTGTTTGCTTGCTCGGAAAGAAAATCGGCAAGGTCTTTTTCATCGGCTTCGACGCCCTGCCATTTGCCAAACGCGATGCGCGCGGCCCGCATTACGGCGTTTTCTACGGGCTGAAACTCTTTGGCAAGATCGCTGTACACATCGGCAGAAGGCACGGCGTTCTTCTGCGCTTCCCGCTTTTCAAAAACGATTTCGCCCGAATACACCGGCACGTCGTTCACCGTGAACAGCACCTCGCCAAGAGGCACCGTGTCGGGGTTTTCTTCTGTCTTGGTCCCGCCGCAGGCTCTCACGTTCAAAAGGCCCACGATTAACGCCACGGCAATCACGATCAGGGCAGGCGGTCCGGCGGCTGCGAAGCAACCGCGCATTTTGGTTATCGAAAACAAAACTTATCTCCTTCGGGTTGGAGCCCGGAATTATGGCAGACCGCCTGCCCCAAGCGACCTTTTGACGTTCTCACCCGTCAAGTTGACAAGTAGACAGAGTTCCCGCTATACTATAGACACCCGTTTCCACAAGGAGCGCCAATGAGCAGAGGTTTGACAGAACGACAAGAAGAGATTCTGCGGTTCGTGCAGGAGTTTATCCGGGTTCACGGGTATCCGCCTTCGATCCGAGAGATCGGCAAGGGTGTGAAAATCACCAGCCTGCGCGGGGTAACGGTCCACCTGGATGCGCTGGCCCGCAAAGGGTACATCGCTCGAGGCTCGCAGCCGCGCTCGATCAAGATTCAGCACCCCAGTTACCGGGCGAACGACGCCAACGTGGTGGTTCTGCCCCTGCTGGGAACGATCGCCGCAGGAACAGGCGTGGTGGCCGACGAGAACATCGAGGCGATGCTGCCTGTGCCCACCGAACTCGTGCGCAACATCCGCGACGCTTTCCTGCTCCGCGTCAGGGGCGATTCGATGCGTGATGAGGGCATTCTGCCCCGCGATCTTGTGATCATCAAGCCGCAAGAGACCGCCAGAGAGCGCGACCTGGTCGCCGTGCTGTTAGGAGACGAGGCCACCGTCAAGCGGATCAGTTTCAAGAAAGACGACATCGTTCTGCACCCGAGCAACCCCGACTACGAGCCGATCGTTGCCAAGCGCGAAGACGCACGGATCATCGGGAAGGTGATCGGCCTGCTCCGAGATTACGACGGCGTGGCGTGGTAGGCGCTACCTGCGCTCGAACTCCACGGCCACTGAATTGATGTCGAGCCGAAGCCGGGATTTGTCGGGGCTGAACTCGCCAGTGATCGGCTTATCATCGGACGCCTGTTTGGGCCGGTTAGAAATCTCCACGATTCTCATGGTGATCTTTTGGCCCTGCAGGTCATAGGTGCCCCTGAGTTTCTCGCTGCCGAGCGTGGCGGTAAAACTGTTATCGGGTTGAAACTCCAGCGACATCGTGCCTGCGATGCTCGGGCTCACATATTTTCCCGAAAAACCCCTGGAACACGCGGCGACCGCCACGACAAGCAGAATCAAACAAACGCGAACCATCACTGAGGATTGCAAGTTTGGCACACCGTGTAGTTTTCCACGCTTGCCGCAAAGTTCCGATTAAACTGTGAGCGTGACCGCCGCCGACATCTATAACCGTTTGGCCGAAGAGTGGGCGCCCGCACCGGACGACCGGCCCTACACCGCGATCAACATGGTTGCCACCATTGACGGCAAGACTGTGAGCGGCGCGCGCGGCGAGCCCGTGCAGGATTTGGGCTCAAGCAATGATCACCAACTGATGCGGAAAATCGAAAACGCTGCCCAGGCGGTTCTGATCGGCGCAGCCTCGCAAAGAAGTTCGAAAGCGATCAGTTATCCGGCGCATCTGCTGCGGATCGTGGCGACGCGTTCGGGAAATCTTGATTACGATTCGAGGTTTTTCCGCGACGACCCGAGCCGATGCGTTGTGCTTTGCACGGAGCACACGGTTTTGAACGGCGTGCCGCCGCAGGCGGCGGTGTTGCGCTGCGGAGAGGCGGGCGTGGATTGGAAATCCGCGATGCTGGCGGTTCGCGAATCGCTGGGAGTTTCGAGGCTGCTGGTGGAAGGCGGGAGCGATGTGAACGGGCAGTTGATTCGTCTAAACTTCGCGGATGAACTGTTCCTGACGGTCGCGCCCAAAGTGCGGCTCGGCACGGGATTGCCGACTTATGCGGACGGAGCGCCTCTGGAACGACACGCGATGAAGATGTTTAATCTGATTGAAATCAATCGCATCGGCGATGAGGTGTTTTTGCGCTACCGCCGGAAAGGAGATGATTGCACTTGATGATTGCCGCACTAATAATTGCAGCGCTGACCGCCCCGACGCTTTCGCCAGAAAGTTCGCACGAATCGTTTGAGAGTTGGATGAAAGCCGCTTCTTTGATCGAAAAGTCCGACTTTTCAGCTGCTGCTGCGGAGTTGGAGCGATGGCCGCACGACAAAATTCAGTACGAACTGCAAGGGGATATTCCCGATTATGCGAAAGATGCGGACAAGGCGGCATGCGAACTGTTCAGCCGCGAGTCAGAGGGAAAGGTGCAGTTCGAACGAGGTTCGGGCGCTGCAATTAGAATCGAGCTTGTTGACGACGTGATGGATCCCAGCGAAGCGCCGAAACGGGAAGGGGATCAGGTTTCCGCCCGCATCGGTCTGCGCGTGGGTGTGGACAAGAATCCGATTTCGGCACGAACGCTTTCGCGAAAAATCGCGCGCGTTTTCGGTTTTGCTCTTGGGATGGGACTTTCAAACACGCCGGGCGCCGTGATGGGAACCGACACGCCTCTCGCGCTTTCGGGGCAGCTGATGATGTCGCAAGCCGAGCATGACTGTTTGACGCGCCTGCTGCAAGTGCGTGCCTATTTGTCTGACCTGATTGCGAACAAAAAAAGCGCTAAAGCAGAAATACCCAAGCTTGTTGTTTCGAAAACCGCGCTGGATGCGGGCATCGTGCAAGAGAACGAGAAGCCTTATTACGAATTTGAGATCGAGAATACAGGCAATGCCATCCTGGAGCTTCGGCCTGAGTTTTCGTGTCGGTGTCTTTCCCTCACCGCGTTGACTCCGCTGAAGCCTGGCGAAAAGCGCACCGTTCGGATCGCGCTGTTTACGACCGGGCTGTTTGGAAACATTGACAAGTCGCTTACGCTTCATTGCAACGATCCCGAGAACCCGGCTCAGGAAGTGCGGTTCCGCGCGCGGATTGTTCCTCAGTTTCGGGTTCTGCCCGATGTGTTCGAACGGATCGGTTTGAACGATCAGGGCACCACAGATGTGGACATGTTTATGTATTCGACGCCCGGGAACGCCGTGAAACTGATGTCCGCCGACGTGAACGCGCCGAAAATAAAACTAGCGATTGAAGGATACAACGGCGAGATTTTCGATCCGATGTTCGACAAGGCGCCGGTCAAGCGCGTGGGCTACCGCATCCGCGCGACGTTCGAGCCGGATTTTCCTGCAGGCGAAAGGGAGGTCTGGGTGCTGCTGCATACGGATTCGGCGATCACTCCCACACGATCCGTTACGTTTCATGTGCAAAAAGGGCTGGTGGCGTATCCGAAGTACGCGTACTTTGGAAGTGTGCCCGCCGGCATCCGCGCTTCGCGCACGGTGTCCATCACGCATCCCAACAAAAAGTTTAAGATCGTCTCGGCGCAGGTGGAATCGGGCCCGTTCGAAGTTTCTTTCGAACCGTCGGGCACAAGCGGCACTGCGTACAAACTCACGATCACGTTCGTGGGAAAAGAAAGAGGAGTTCTTTCTGGGAAAATCAAGGTTACGACAGATTGTCCCGGCTACGAGACCGTTACGATCGAGATGATGGGCAACGCCGTATGAAATTGTTAGTCGGCGCGGGCTGCGCGTTGTGCGTGTTGGCGCTGGTGTGGGCGCGGCCGGAAGATGAGCCGAAACTCACGCTGCTGTTTTCGGGCGATATTCGCGGATATCTACAGCCGTGCGGATGCACCAAGCCGCAGGTGGGCGGAGTGCTGCGGTTGGCGAGCGTTGCCAAAACGTTGTTGAAGCAGCCGAACAGTTTCTATGTGGACTGCGGCAACTGGTCGGGCGGTTTGGGCAGGCAGAACGAACTGAAATCGGAAACGTTGGCAGAAAACTTTCGCAATTTGGGCGCGGCGTATGTGAATGTGGGCACGGCAGATCGAAAAGTTGGCGAAGAAACGCTCAAACGTTTGCAGGAGATCGCAGGCGGAGTGATCGGCGGAATGGCTGAAGAGTGGAGCGAAACGCACCGCAAAACGATCTCCGGAGAATTCACGTTGGAAGGGGTTGCGAATTTTAGTTCGACCTTGCAAAATGATGACCCTTCAAAAG